>Ga0190286_1000232_pt1 | contig 25943 bp, 28 predicted proteins | sample 48691834_MG_FD_183241 | JGI IMG/M metagenome (GOLD analysis project Ga0190286, IMG submission 183241) | Hydrothermal vent microbial mat bacterial communities from Southern Trench, Guaymas Basin, Mexico - 4869-18-3-4_MG | ecosystem: Environmental > Aquatic > Marine > Hydrothermal vents >... | reverse complement strand
GACGCCGTCGAACTGGAGGTAGAAGGTGTCGACGCCGGCTTTGAGGAGCTCCCTACAGTAGTCGACGCTCTCCGCCAGCAGTATGCCATTCGTATTCACCTCAACGTGGTTGAAGCCGAGCCTCTTAGCTAATCTCACCAGGTCTGGGAGGTCTTCCCTCACAGTTGGCTCGCCGCCGCTGAACTGAAGCGCCGGAGTTGGAACTGGGCGATTCTCCCTGAGGTTTCTGAGCATCTCCTCGATCTCCTCGTAGCTTGGCTCGTAGAGGTATCCGGCTGCCCCGGCGTGGGCGAAGCAGATGGGGCATCGTAGGTTGCATCGATTTGTCACGTCGATTATGCCGAGCACCGTGTGGGAGTTGTGTTCTGGGCAGAGTCCGCAGTCGTAGGGGCATCCGAGCTTCGTCTCTGTTCTTGGGTTGTCCAGCTTCCTGCCGAGGTGTTCATACTTTAGAACTCTCATATACTGCTCGTAGTCTCCCCAGTAGAGGTCGGTCCATTCACCGTGTTCTGGGCATCTCTTCTTTATGTAGACCTTCCCCCCCTCCTCGTAGATGGTGGCGGGGAGCACCTTGAGGCATTCGGGGCAGAGGCTCTTCGTCTCCTTTATGAAGTTCATACGGCTTATGATTCATTTGGCCAGTTTATTTTAAGGTTATCCGAAAACTCCTCCTCAACTTGGTGTGAGAACCCTTTAAAATCTATGCGGAGTAGGGTGTTTGAGTTGTCTCCAGCTTTGGGTGGGAGGGCCTTAGCAGCCCTTAGGGGTCTGGGCTTCACGGAGTATGAGGCCTCAGCCTACATCGCCCTCCTACAGCATGGAGGCCTGACGGCTCTGGAACTAAGCGAGAAGGCCTCGATTCCCTACTCCAAGGTTTATGGTGTTTTGGAGTCTCTGAGGAGGAGGGGTTGGATCGAGGTTGGTGGTGGGAGGCCGAGGGTATATTACCCCAAGTCTCCCCTCGAAGCCCTTAGGGTTGAGCGGATTAGGAGGGAGAGGAGCTTCGAGGAGCATAGGAGCATCATCCTCGAGGAGCTCCAACCCATCTATGAGGGTAGGGGCCTGAGGGAGCGACCTGAGGTCTGGATCATCAGGGGCTTGGAGAACATCCTATCAAGCCTCCGGAGAATTGTGGAGGAGGCGAGGGGTGAGCTGATGATCGCCCTCCCAGGGATGGATGAGGAGCTCATAACGGCGCTATCAACACCCCTCAGCCTGGCGAGAAATAGGGGGGTGAGGATGCTACTTTTGACGACGATGGAGGTGGCCTCAAGGCTTGGGGATTATGCCCACCAATTCGATGAGGTGAGGTTTAGGGATGAGATGTTCGGCGGCGGAATCATAGCCGATGGGGCTGAGACATTGCTTATACTTGACGCCACCCCAGGTGGACGCCTCGCCATCGCCTCTGATCATAAGGGGCTGACCAACATAGCGAAGATATACTTCAACCACCTCTGGAGGACGGCGAAGCCCCTGAAACTTGGACAATAAACCTATCCATCAACCCCTAAAGACATCCATCACGAGCTATGTTTTGGATAGAGACTCTATCCGAAGGGGATGATGCCTTAAAAATCCTCCCCTTAGAAGGCTGCTGGAATCTCGGAGGCTTCATGAATTAAGGGGTTTCAAAGATTTGGATATGATCTCTGTCCCTAATGCATGGCTTCGAGGAGGAGCTCCATGATCTTCTTTCCCCTCTCACTCAGCCCGAATTCGAGGGTCTTCATGCCCAGGAATCTCAATATGAGGCTTAGGAATCCCCTGCGTTCCCTAACCTCCACGACGCCGAGTTCCCTGATGCATTTATTCAAGGTCTCCTCCAGCTCCCTCTCCTCCGGACTCATTCGCCTTTGGAGCTCCCTTAGGCTCATATATCCCCCCTTCAAATGGAGGGCTCTGAGAATTCTTAGGGTGAGGGAGAGCTCCACTATTCTCTGCGCCTCCGCTCCATCGAGTTGTGTTATGGTTTGTTTTGGCTCCTCGATCAGGAGATTTATCCTCTCCCCTATCCTCTCCCCCAGGGGCGTTAGCCTCCAGGTTAGGTATGTGTATCTCCCCCGATATTCGCTTTTTACGGGTCTGTGTCTCTCCCCCCGCTCTATTAGGCCCGCCCTCAGGAGGCTTTTAAGCCAGGCGTTGATCTCCCTCTTATCCCGCTCTATCCCCCTTCGAGCCAACTCCTCCTGAATCTCAAGGGTTGTGAGGTAGGGGTATCGGCGATTCTCCAGGAAGACCCTGTATATGGCCCTCGCCATCCGGCTCCTCAGCGGTCTTAGATGTGTCTCGAAGAGTCTGTCGAGGAGGTTCATGTTAGATTTCATTAATTTTGCCATGGCTACAATATTCAAAAAATTTCTGAATATTATCTTTACGCCCTGGAGATCTCCTCCCGAATCTGTTAAATCCATATAGAACCCATCTATCCTCGGTGAGATGTTTTGGGGAGGGCTAAGGTCTTTGTGACCAGAAGGCTCTTCGATGAGGCCATCAGCCTCATCGAGGAGCATGCCGATGTGGAGGTATATGACAGCGAGGAGGAGCCTGCACCCTACGACCTGATCCTTGAGAAGGTTCGGGATATCGACGGACTCCTCTGCCTCCTCACAGATAAGATCGACGCCAGGGTCATCGAGGCTGGTGAACGGTTGAAGGTCATAAGCAACTACGCCGTAGGCTATGACAACATAGATGTGGAGGCGGCAACCAAGAGGGGGATCTACGTAACAAACACTCCAGGCGTCTTGACCGAGACAACCGCCGACCTCGCCTGGGCCATCCTCATGGCCATCGCCAGGAGGGTGGTGGAGGCCGATAAGTATGTGAGGGCTGGGCGATGGATTCACGCCTGGGGCCCGAAGATGATGCTTGGCTCCGATGTCCATGGGAAGACCCTCGGCATCGTCGGCCTCGGCAGGATCGGGTCAGCGGTTGCGAGGAGGGCTAAGGGATTCAACATGAGGGTCATCTACTACGATGTCGTCAGGAGGGAGGACTTGGAGGGAAAGATGGGTCTGGAGTATAAGCCCCTGGAGGAGCTCCTCAGAGAGGCGGATTACATAACTCTCCATGTTCCGCTGACCAAGGATACCTACCACCTCATCGGGGAGAGGGAGCTGAATATGATGAAGCCTACCGCCTATCTCATCAACACCTCCAGGGGTGCCGTCGTCGATCAGAGGGCCCTCTATAGGGCTTTGAAGGAGAGGCGGATAGCTGGAGCCGCCTTAGACGTCTTCGAGAAGGAGCCTATCGATCAGGATGATCCGCTGCTGGAGCTGGATAATGTTGTGTTGACGCCTCACATCGGGAGCGCCAGCGTCGAGACGAGGAAGAAGATGGCAATGATGGCGACTGAGAACCTCGTCTCCGTCCTAAGGGGCGTAGAGCCGCCGAACCTTGTGAACCCAGAGGTTAGAAAGATCAGACCCCTAAAGCCCCGTGAATAACGCCATGAAAATCACCATACCATATGGAGAGGAGAAGATCTCCTTCGAGATTCCAAAACGAAACTTAGCCTGGATCATAGATAGGGGAAGCAGAGAATCCTATGGAGACGTCGCAAAGGCCCTTAGAGAGGCCCTGAGGAGGCCCATCGCCTCAAGACCCCTAAGGGAGCTGGCCTACAACGCCAGGGGGGTCGTCATACTCGTCGACGACTACACCAGGCCGACGCCTCAGAGACTGCTATTGCCCCCGATACTCGACGAGTTGAGGGAGGCTGGGGTAAGCGAGGATCAGGTTGAGGTCATAGTCGCCCTGGGAACCCATAGGCCGATGAGGAGGAGCGAGATGGAGGCGAAGTTCGGGGGTGAGGTCTTAGACCGAGTTGAGGTGAGGAACTTCGACTGCCACGATGAGGCTGAACTCATAGACATAGGTAAGACCCCCATGGGCGTGGAGGTGGTCGTCAGCCGAAGCGTCTATGAGGCTGACCTCGTCATCGGAGTTGGAAACATCGTCCCCCACTGCTACGCCGGATGGGCTGGAGGGGGGAAGATCGTCCAGCCGGGGGTCTGCGGCGTAGAGACCATAGAGGAGACTCACATCGCAGCGGGGATGACGAGACCCATCTTCAGAATCCCTGGAGACCCAGATAACAGGGTGAGACGTATGATCGACGAGGTGGCCATGAAGTCTGGGCTGAGACTCATAGTGAACACGGTGCTCAACGAGAGGGATGAGGTCTGCCACCTCGCCGTAGGCCACCCCCTAAAGGCTTTTAGAGAGGGCATCAAGGAGGCTGAGAAGCTCTACTGCCGAGGAATACCTCATAGAGCCGACATCGTGGTGATCTCAGGCCATCCGGCTGACATAGACTACTGGCAGGCCCTGAAGCCCACGGACTACGCCTGCCTCGGCGTAAAGCGAGGGGGAGTCATAATCCTCGTGGCTCCATGCCCAGAGGGGGTCTCACCCGTCCATGGTGAGCTGAGGGATATGGGGTTGCTGACCTACGATGAGGCCCTGGAGGCCTATAGGCGTGGTGAGATCGAGGATGGCGTCGCCGCCGCAGCGTTGATGATACACGCCCAGATCAGGGGGCACGCCAAAATCATATGTGTCTCCCACGGCCTATCCGAGGGGGATAAGGAGGCCCTCGGCTTCGAGCACGCCGACTCGGTGGAGGAGGCCCTGGAGATGGCCCTAAAGGAGATGGGGGAGAAGGCCGAGATCGGCGTCATCAAATGTGGGGATATACTGCCGAGGGTGCAGAGTTGATCTGACAGCCACCGTCAGGTCATGGAGGAAAAAGTTAGAGGAGACCCTCCTCCAACCTCTTTCTCAGATTCTCTATCATATCCTTGGTCATCTCAGCCAGTCCATAGCTTGGCTCCCAGCCCCAGTCTCTTCTGGCCGCTGAGTCGTCGATAGACCTCGGCCATGTATCTGCGATCTTCTGCCTATAATCAGGCTTGTAAACCACCTTGAAGTCTGGTATATGCTTCCTGATCTCCTCAGCGAGTTCACCGGCTGAGAAGCTCATCGATGCGAGGTTATAGTCAGCACGCCTCGTCAATCTCTCAGCATCAGCCTCCATGAGCTGAATCGCCGCCTTGATGCAGTCAGGCATATAGATCATCGGCAGAACCGTATCCTCCCTCACGAAGCAGGTGTAAGGCTCACCCTTAACGGCTGCGTAGAACATCTCCACGGCATAATCGGTTGTTCCACCCCCTGGAGGGGTCTTATAGCTGATGACCCCTGGATACCTGACTCCTCGGACATCGACGCCGAAGCGGTTGTGATAGTAGTCGCAGAGGAGCTCCCCAGCCAGCTTCGTTATGCCATAGATGGTCCTAGGCCTCATAACCGTCAGCTGGGGTGTCCTATCCCTCGGGGTTTCAGGGCTGAAGACGGCGATGGAGCTTGGGTAAAACACCCTTAGCTCCAGCTCACGGGCCAGCTCCAATACGTTGTAGAGACCACTCATGTTGACGTGCCAGGCTAGCTGGGGCTTCTGTTCACCCTTAGCTGAGAGGATGGCCGCCAGGTGGAAGATGGAGTCGATGTCATACTCCTCAACTATCTCCCTAAGCCTCTTGGCATCCGTTACGTCGAGGTGTTCGCATGGGCCTGAGGATAGGAGATCCTCCCCAGGCTTCTTAATATGAAAGGTGGCGACTACATTCTCCCCGCCGTATAGCTCCCTCAGCCTCGGAGTCAGCTCAGAGCCTATCTGCCCTGCTGCTCCTGTGACCAATATCCTCCTCATCCTCCTACCCAAATCCACTCCCAAGAATTAGAAATCTGATCGAGTTGATAATTCTTTCATCGAAAATCGTTAATTCTCCTATTACCCGATATAGTTGGGATGAGCGTCAAGAGGCATCCTACGAAGTTTCTAAGGGAGGAGTACCTCGCACTGGTGGAGCAGAGCCTGGATTGGAGGCTCAAGACGGTTGAGGGGCCGAGTAAGCCGGTAACGGTGGTCGACGGTAGGGAGGTTCTGCTGCTCTGCTCGAACAACTACCTCGGCCTTGCGACGCATCCAAAGCTCATAGAGGCAGCAGTGGAGGCGGCGAAGGAGTATGGCGTAGGCTCCGGAGCGGTGAGAGCGATCTCGGGGACGATGAGCCTACACATGGAGCTGGAGCGCAGATTGGCGAGGTGGAAGAGGGCTGAGGCCGCGCTGACATATCCCACCGGATTCATGGTGAACTCTGGGCTGATACCCCAGCTCGTCGATAAGGGAGACCTGATCGTCAGCGAGGAGCTCAACCATGGAAGCATCATCGACGGCTGCCGACTAAGCAGGGCTGACAGGGTCATCTATAGGCATACGGATATGGAGCATCTCGCCCAGGTTCTCGATGAGGCTGAGAGGCATAAGCCGCCGTATAGGAGGATACTCATCATCACCGATGGGGTCTTCTCCATGGACGGAGACATCGCCCCCGTAGATGAGATAGTTAAGCTCGCCGAGGAGCATGGGGCGATGGTCTACGTCGACGACGCCCACGGCGAGGGAGTTCTCGGCGAGGGTGGTAGAGGTATAGTCTCCCACTTCCACCTCAACCACGACCAGGTTCACGTCGATATGGGAACCTTCAGCAAGGCCTACGGCACCGTTGGAGGACACATCTGCGGCTCCGAAGACCTAATAAGGTTTGCGTGGAACAAGAGCAGAACATGGCTCCTCAGCTCATCTCTCCCCCCGCCGGTGGTTGCGGCCACCATCGCCGCCATCGACGTATTGGAGACAGAGCCATGGCATGTGAGAAACCTATGGAAGAACACCAACTACTTCAGGAAGGCCGTCCAAGACCTCGGCTTCAACACCGGTAGATCTCAGACGCCGATAATACCCATCATCGTCGGCGAGAGCAGCAAGGCGAAGAAGCTAAGCGAGAAGCTATATGAGAGAGGCATCTATGTGACGCCAATCGTCTACCCCATGGTGGCCCGAGACCAGGCCCGTATACGAATACAGATGCACGCCCAGCTAACCCAGGAGGACTTGGATAGGGTCATCGAGGCATTGGAGGAGATAGGGAAGGAGTTAGACATAATCTAACCCCTTTTTCTAAGAACATGAATCTCCCCTCGATGAGACTATGTTGAGATATTCCGTCAATCTCCTCCCCTTTCTGGCTTTTAATATCTCGGCGCACCTTCTCGGAGATAGGGCCTTAAACTCGAGGCCGAGGGTTGCAATTAGGCTCTGAGCACCCTTAGCGAGACTTGGAGCGACGAGAATCCCCCTAACCTCCCGACCTGTCTCAGCCCTCAAGGCGTCGACATAGCTCTTCAATTGAAGGACGGCCGACCTATCCGCCGATCTACGTTTGATCTCCACCGCCGTGAGGATGCCATCACGGTCTATGCCCAATATGTCGATGAAGCCTGGCTCCACAGCCTTCTCAGCCTCGAGGGGTTTGAACCCCTCCTCCAGCAGTGAGGGCTCGAGGAGGATGGCCTGCTTCATATCCTCCTCGCTGGCGTAGAGGTGGAACTCCCCCTCATCGACGAGGTGGAGAACCGCTATCATGTTGACCCTGTCGAAGGCTATCTCCAACACCTCCCCCTCCCTACGTCTATAGGCCCTGATGTGTAGCTGGTTGTCGATGAGGCGTGTCTTGAAGATGGAGCCTGGAGGCTGCCAGTTGACGGGGGCGTAGTCTCTCGGCCTGTGGATGAGCGTAGAGCCATCCGGCTTGATTATCAGCACCCTCTCCCCCTCACCCAGCTTCGATGAGGCTCGACCCATATAGTCGACGGTGCAGTTGCCGACGACGATGAGCATCCTCCTCTGAGCTATGCCTCGCCTCACGGCCTCATAGGCCTCGGAGAGCGAAGGCTCCTCGAGGATAAGCTGCCTCATATTGCTCACTATCTGAAGTCGACGGCTGTGACGATGTTTATCCAGGGGGCGTTCATCTTCTCATCCAGCACCCTCAGATGCTCCAAGGCCCCCGAGAGGACGAAGACTCCATGTCCAGGGAACAATCTATCGGGTTGGAGCTCCACCATACGTTTGATCGACCTCTTCCACTCCTCGAGGTCGCATCCTGGACCGTTTATCCAGCCCAATCTACCCTGAGCTGAGGCCGTGTCGCCGGTGAAGAGGTCTAAGCCATCCCCCTCCCTCAGGAGCAGTGAGACACCTCCAGGTGTGTGACCTGGTGTGTGAATCACCTCAACCTCGACGTCGCCCACCTTAAGGCGTTCACCTCCCCTAAGCCTCATGTCGACCTCGACGGCCTCGAACTCCAGGCCCCTCTCCCTCGCCATCTCATAGAGGGTTAGGGGGCCTAAACCCTCGACCTCACCCGCCTCAGCCTCATGGATGGCCACCCCGCACCCAGTTTTTCGTTTGAGGCCCATGGCTCCGCCGATATGGTCGTAGTGGCAGTGGGTTAGGATTAGGAGCTCAACCCTCTCCGGGTTGAGGCCCACATCCCTGATGTTCCCGAGAATCCCATCCACTCCCCCTCCTCCCCCTGCATCTATCAATGCCAAGGATTCACCTCCATCGATGAGGTAGATGTTGCAGTCCTCCTGAGCTGAGATGCCGTAGGCTCCTCCACCAACGAGATAAACCCTATCCGTAAGCCTGAGAGTCGGCATCAACTGATCATCTCCAACCCCTCTTTTATTACCTTCCTCAGCCCTGGGCCTATGGATAGGGTTTTTAGCCCTTCGGGAGATTCGACTCCTCGAACCCCCAATCCCAGGTGGCTTAGACTTAACATCTTCATGCAACTCGAATCATCTAACCCAGCAGAGTTCGATCCAGATACGATGAGGATCATAGAGGCTTCTTGAAATATGGGTTTCAGGGATTTGGATAGGGTTTATGGCTCTGTGTAGAAAAATGGGTGTTAACGCCTCTCCATCGCCTCCTGGAATCTCTTAGCCATCTCCGGGTAGTATTTCTCCATGAACTCCTCCATCTTATCCGGATGCTCTACGCTCACATGCCACCTTATTCCTCCAGGGCTTACGGAGTCCCAGTCGCAGTAGGGGCAGCGGTATCTCTCCATCTCGGACATCGAACCACCTCTCACTTATCGTTAGGAGACCTTATTTTTCTATATCGCTCTCCATGGCCCCTTTTGTCTCATATTTCTGAGACGAAAGGCTATCAGATACCTTATTAGGTGTCCGGAGACCCTCTTAATTGGTGCACCCCCTTGGGTGAGGAGACTAAGGTTATGTGGATAACCTGCCCCGAGTGCGGGGCGAAGCTGGGCATAATAATCTCCATAGGCGGCGTAAAGCCCTCGGAGGCGAAGGCCATAACGGTTGAGGAGATCAGGGAGCGCCTCTCCAACGCCGGGATAGATCCCTCCATCCTGGAGATCACGGAGGAGGAGGGGCTCATCGCCATAACTCCCAGGAGATTCCTCGGTGAGCTCTGGGGTCCGATTAATGATGTTATGAAGGAGATCGGCGGCGTCTGGGTGAGGGAGGGAAAGGAGAGCCGCTGGGAGATAAGGGTCTGAAGTCTCCGAGGAGGCTGAGGGCCACCTCACGAGCCCACTCACCAGTCTCAGGATTCTCAGAGACCTCCCTGAGAAACTCCTCCCACGTCAGATCCATCGCCTCCCTCCAATCCTCATAGGCCTCTCGAAGCCTCCTATAGGCCTCGATGTGATAGATGCAGTATTCCTCCCCCTCAACGGCGTCCCTCCAGCAGAGCCTACACCTCAACCCCTTCACCTCCTGTTAGAGGGGCATTTGGGGTCTATGCATAGCTCCCAGGGCCTACGGCCACGCCTCAAAACCCTTATGATGGGTGCCCCACAGACCTCACATCTCTTACCAGTCGCCTCTATACGCCCCCTCTGGGGGAGCGGATAGGTTACATTGCAGCTGCCGTCGAAGTAGCCGACGCATCCAGCGAAGCGCTTACCCGATTCACGTCCCCTGAAGATTCTTAGGTCTCTTCCACATTTGGGGCAGCTTCCAAGGGTGTTGGCCCTGATTATGTCGCCCCTTATGGCTCTATCGATCTCGAGGCCTATCGCCATCTCCCTCTCCCTAAACCGCTTCAGGATTGGCTTTAAGGCCTCGACGGCCTCCTCTACGACCTCATCCGCCTCAGCCTCCCCGAGCTGTATTGCCTCCAGCTTACGCTCAAGCCTCCTCGTCATCTCAACTGAGAGTATCTCTGGGCAATAGTGGCTGAGGGTCTCGACGATGGCGAAGCCGAGATCCGTTATCCTCATGGGGTCGCCCTCGACGTAACCTCTGCGATAGAGGGTTTCGAGGATTTCGGCCCTCGTCGCCTTGGTTCCTATCTCAGCCTCCTCCATACGCTTCAGCAGCGAGCTCTGATTATACCTCCTGGGAGGCTTGGTAAACCGCTTGACGGCCTCAACCCTCACCAATTTAGCGGGCATCCCCTCCCTCAGGGATGGGAGCTCCACCTCCCTCTCCCTTATGTAGGGCTTGTAGAACCTCATCCATCCAGCCTCGAGTATTCTCCCACCCTTCAGATGGAAGCGATATCCCTCAACGTCGATCTCAGCCCTAATCCGCTCCCTCACCGCCTCATCACCCATCGAGGCCATGAAGCGTCGACATATGAGGTCGTATAGCCTGGCCTCAGCCCCTCTAAGCCCCTTCGGGGCGACCCCCGTTGGATGGATGGCTGGATGAGCTGGATCGGTCATCTTCCCCTCCCTCGGCCTCAGAGCGCTCTTCGATAGGAGCTCCTCGGCGAGGGGGGCATACTTCGTCTCCCTCAATCCCCTGAGTATCTCCCTCACATCTATCGTCGATGGAAGCTTCTGGCTTGATGTCCTCGGATAGCTTATGTAGGCGTCGAGGTATAGGCTCTCAGCCAGTCTAAGGGTTCTGGAGGGGCTATACCTAAACACCCTATAGGCTTCACGCTGGAGGCCTCCAAGGTTGAAGAGTGTTGGTGGCTGAACTCGATGTGTAGACCTCGAAACAGCCTTAACGACGCCCACTCCGCCTCCGCATCGACGCTCGATCTCAAGGGCGTCAGCCTCCCTCCCTATACGCCCCCCGGCATACTCAACCTTCAATCTTCGACCAGCGATCTCGGCCTCAGCCTCGATAACCCAGTATGGCCTCGGGACGAAGGTTCTAACCTCGATCTCCCTATCCCTTAGAAAGCTGAGGGTTGGCCCCTGGACACGGCCTATGCTTAGGGTTCTGTAGAAGCCCGTCGCCCTCTTCACCGAGAGCGTCAGCGCCCTGCTGAGGTTTATTCCGAAGAGCCAGTCAACCTCATGCCTCGCCCTCCCAGCCTCTATGAGGGGGAAGTCGAGGTTCTCACTCATCTCCCTCCAAGCCTTTAGGATGTCTCTCCTCGTTAGGGCTGAGAACCTCATCCTCCTCGCAGTTTTGAGGCTCTCCAAGCCGCAGATGTGGCGGAGGATGTTGTATGCGATGAGGCTTCCCTCGATGTCGTAGTCGCAGGCGCTGACATAGCCCTCAACATCCCTGGAGAGCCGTCTAATCGCCTCTATGAACCCCCTCCTCTCCCCAGCTCTGCGGTCAGCCTCATATACGGGAACCCATGTGAAGTCGAAGATGGGATAGGTCCAACGCCCCTCCCTCTGGGCGACGGTGTAGAGATGTCCAAGGGCTGAGACTATGATGAGCTCATCCCCACCCCTCCTCGCGATGTAATAGGGGGCGCCCAGCAGCCTCCTCCTGAGGGGCTTACCACCCTCATCGAGGGCGTCGGCGATCCTCTCAGCTGCCCTCGGCTTCTCGCAGATGACGAGTATACGGCTCAAATCCCTCAGCCTTTCAATTAGAAAATCCCGAGGCCCTTTTAAAGATGGTCATGGAGGGGTATAGGCGATGGCATCTCAGCTTAGGGGCCTCATCCAATTCGTCAGGAGACAGAGGAAGCCCTTCAAGGTTAATCTCGCCAAGAACATCATCCAAAACTTCTCCCTCTCCCTCACAGACCAATATCAGTCGATATATATCACAGCCCTTGGAGCCGACCCCGTTAAGCTGGGATATGTGAACAGCGTTGGAGGCATAGCTGGGGCGGTCGCCTCAATACCAATAGGATGGCTTGCAGACCGCTTCGGAATAAGGCGAATACTCCTCTCAGCCCTCCCATTAATGGCTTTAGGCTCCGTCATCTTCGCCCTCTCAACGAGCTGGGAGATCACGGCCATAGCCCTACTCGTCTCGGTTCTCTCCTTCAGGATGGCTATGACGGTCTGCCCCATCATCTGCGGTAGCACCCTGAGGGATGAGGAGAGGGTGATGGGGATGCAGCTCTGCGACACCCTCTCAGCCCTACCGAGGCTCGCCGCCCCGATGGCGGCGGCCTACATCATCACCATCTCCGGTGGATTGAACGCCGTAGGCATCAGACCCCTATATTGGATGAGGGGCATAGGCCTCTTGGTTGCTGCCCTCATCATCTACCTATACTTCACCAACCCAATAGAGCCGAGGGGTGAGGCTGAGCCTCCCAACATCGTAAGGGATCTCCAGAGGGTCTTCAGGGAGGGGAGGATGGTGAAGCGTTGGATTGTCTTCCTCATCCTATCCATACTCCCCTTCTACCTCTACCCCTACTTCCCCCTCTACGCCAAGGATGTGAAGGGGGCTGATCAATACATCTTAGCCTTGATGAACATGGCCTCAACACTCATCGTCGTCCTCCTCTCGCTGCCGACGGGGGGCTTAGCGGATAGATTTGGGCGTAGGAGGATGATACTCTCCATGATGCCCCTATACTGCGCATCGCTTCTCCTCCTCATCTATGCGCCAAGCCCCCTATACCTAATCCTCTCAGGCCTACTCAACGGCTTCAACACCCTCATCGCCGTCACCCAGGGAGCCATAACGGTGGAGATCATCCCAAGGGAGCTGCTTGGAAGCTGGTTCGGCGTCCTCGGCCTCCTAAGGGGCCTCGTCGGCGTATTGGCTCCACTCATCGGAGGCTACCTATGGGAGGCCCTCTCACCCTCAGCCGTCTTCTACCTAATCCTCGCCGCCCAGCTTGGTAAGGCTGCGATCCTACTCTCCATGCCTCCAGAGGTGACGAGGGGATAAAAAGGGGGTTTACCTCGCCCTCGTATACTCCCTTCCGAGGGTCTCCCTCGCTATGATGACCCTCTGTATGTTGGTGGCCCCCTCAGCTCCGATGTAGTAGCTCATCACGCCCCTCAGACCCATCTCCAATGGGCACTCCTTCGTATAGCCGTATGCTCCGAACCAGAGCATCACCTTAGTGAAGATGTCATAGGCCAGCCTCGGAGCCATCAGCTTACACATGGAGATGAACTTGCAGCACTCCAGCGATAGACGTCTGTCAGGCATCTTCCCAGGCTCAGCCTTCTCATACTTCTTGTTCATCATCCAGGCTGCCCTGTAGATCAGCGACCTAACGGTCTCAAGCTCAGCCACCATATCGGCCAACTCGAACTGGATGCCCTGGAACCTCGCCAAGGGCTGATCGAAGGCCTTCCTCTCCTTGATGTATTCGACGCCTAGCTCTATGGCCCTCTGGGCGGCCCCCACACAGCTTGCTGAGACCAGAAGCCTGGCGGCGTCGAAGCCCTCCATGGTGAGGTAGAAGCCCCATCCGGTCTCGCCGAGCTGATACTCGTCGGGGATGAAGACGTCGGTCATCTTGAAGCCGCCGGTGCTGATGGCCATTCGGCCCATGTCGTCGTAGCGCTTAGTCACCTCCACGCCCTCGGCGTCCAGGGGCAGATAGAAGGCCGTCATCCCCCTATGGAGCTGGGACCTGTCGTGGTAGCCGACGCAGAAGTAGCCGCCTCCCAGCTCCTTGCACTCCTCGGTTCCGCTGATGTAGGCCTTCTCGCCATTGACTATCCATCCACCCTCAGTCCTCTTCAGTGTCGTCTGGAAGCCTGCGACATCTGAGCCTCCACCAGGCTCGGTGACGCCGATGCCGATGAAGGCCTCACCCTTCGCAGCCTTTCTGAGACATTCATCCCTAACACGGTCTGTGCAGTATCTGTCGACGACGTAGCCCCAGCTCGCCTGGACGAGGAAGAAGACGGGTAGCGCTATCGATATGTCCGCATAGCCCAGCTCCTCGGCTGCGATGGTGGTCGTCACCCAGTCGGCTCCAACGCCTCCATGCTCCTCGGGTAGAGTCATGCAGAGGAGGCCCAAGTCGGCGATGCCCTTTATCAGCTCCTTTGGAAGCCTCTCCTTCTCATCGTTCTCCCTAACCTTCTCCAGCGGCAGATTCTTCTCCAGCCACTCCCGTAGAGAGCTTCTGAAGAGCTCCTGCTCCTCCGTGAAGGAGAAATCGACCATCTTTAGACCCTCCCCCTAATGGGTTTTGAACCCCATTTAACTTTTACCACTCTCGACAACCATTTATAGTGAGTCTCTGATAGGGGATGGGAGCGAGATGAAGGTAGCGGTTGTGGGAGCTGGACTCATGGGGCCTGCGATAGCCCTCGAATGCCTGGAGAGCGGTGAGGTTGAGGAGGTCCTACTCATAGACATAGATGAGCGGAAGCTGAAGGCGGCGTGGGAGAGGCTGGGCAGACCTAAGAGGCTGAAGACTAAGGTTCAGGATGTCACCGATCGAGAGGGCTTCACCGAGACCATAAAGGGGTATGACGCCCTCGGCATAGCGCTGCTTAGATGGCTGAACGTCGAAGCCACCTGGGGGGCCATAGAGGCTGGTGTTCACGCCGTAGATCTCTCATCTCCCCCAAGGGAGGACTGGCCCAAGATCGATGAGGCCGCCAAGAAGGCTGGGGTCACCATCATACCTGGCTGCGGCGTAGAGCCTGGATTAACCGACATCCTCGCCGCCCATGGCATGGATCAGCTCGACAGGGTTGAGAGCATAGACATCTACTGTGGGGGGATACCTAAGCATCCTGAGCCTCCGTTTAAGTATAAGATCGTCTTCGGAGGACGCTATCTGCCGCTGAGACCTGGGATGGTGAAGGTCATCGAGGACGGTGAGGAGAGATATGTGAAGAGATACACCGTCGCAGAGCCTATATGCTTCGATGGAATCGAGGAGGAGCTTGAGACCTTCTACGACGGCTTCCCAGAGGTCCTCTACGACGTGGAGAAGTTCAGGGAGGTGAAGCACTGCGCCGAGAAGACGGTTAGATATAAGGGATACTGCAACTGGGTCAACTTCCTCGACTGGTGTGGACTGCTGAGCAGGGAACCCATAGAGTTTGAGGGGAGGAGCATCATACCCTTCGAGGTCTTCAGCAGGATCATCTATCCGAAGGTGAAGATGGAGGAGGCGGATCGAGACGTCACTGTTCTGAGGGTCATCGTAAAGGGAGTTAAGGACGGCGTCGAGACAACCTACACCTATGACATGGTTGACCACTATGATGAGGAGAGGCATGTAACCTCCATGGCTAAGACAACCGGCTATACGGCCGCCATCGTCATGAGGATGATCGCTAGAGGCGAGATCACCGAGCGAGGCCTCGTGACCACGGTGAGGGCAATCAGGGGGGAGAGGTTCAACAGGTTGATGAGGGACCTCACCAGGATGGGAGTGGAGATAAGGGAGATCATTACAACTAAGAGACCCCTATAGCCCTCCTCTTTTCCAACCCAAACGTTAAAACTCCTTTTTATATGAGAGTCATCTGTGATCGATATGTCGGACTTCTGGCCCGAGGGTTATAGGTGCGCCATCTTCCTCTCCTTCGACTATGACTCCTCCAGCGCCGAGATGTGGAAGACGCCTCACGACCTCGTCGCCCAGAGCAGGGGGAGATACGCCCCAAAGGTGGCTATACCAAGACTCCTCAACCTCCTCGACAAACTCGAGATAAAGACCACCTTCTTCACCCCAGGTTGGACCATCGACCACTACCCCGATTCGGTGGAGGAGATCATAAGCCGTGGACATGAAGTAGCGGGGCATGGATACATCCACGAAAGGATGAATGAGCTATCAGCCGAGGGGGAGGAGGGGGTCTTCAACAGGATGATGGAGGCCTTCGAGCGGATCGGCGTCAAACCCGTCGGGTATAGGGCTCCCTACTGGATAGTCACCACCAGAACCCTCAACCATCTCAGACGATTAGGCTTCAAATACTCAAGCAACTTCATGGACGACGAAATGCCCTACATCCTCGACGAGGAGCATGGCATCGTTGAGCTACCCGTCGAGTGGATGCTCGACGACTGGCCCCAATTCGAGCTCCAGAGGAAGGCGCCTGATGAGGTTTACCGGCTTTGGAAGCCGGAGCTTGAAGGCATCTATGAATTCGGCAGATATGCAGCTCTAACCTGCCACCCCCAATGTATAGGCCGAATATCGAGGCTTAAGATGCTGGAGAAACTCCTAAGGGAGTTCCTGGATAGAGGGGACGTCTGGTTCCCAACTGGACGTGAGCTGGCGGAGTGGGTTAGGAGGAGGCTAAGCGCCTCTTAACCTCCTCCACCAACCTTGGTAGAGCTCTGCCTGAAGGCGCCCTGATGATGACGTCGCAGAGGGGGCTGAGCTCCGTCTCATTTGGATTGACCTCGATGAGGACTCCCCCATTCCTCTTCACGATGAGGGGTAGGCCGGCTGCTGGATAGACGACTGCTGAGGTTCCTACGACGAACATGCAGTCAGACTTCCCAGCCTCCTCAAGGCATCGATTTAGGACATCTCTCGGTATCGGCTCGCCGAACATCACGGTGTCGCTCTTAACAAGGCCTCCACAGTTTGGGCATCTGGGTGGGAGCTCAGAGAGGTCGAAGCCTTCGAGGGGGAATCTTGAGAGGCAGTTTAGGCATCTGAGCTTGTAGATGTTTCCATGGATCTCCAGGACGTTTCGGCTTCCAGCCTTGTTGTGTAGGTCGTCGATGTTCTGGGTTATCAGCGTCTTCAATACTCCGAGCCTCTCCAGCTCTGCGAGGGCATAGTGCCCTGGATTCGGCTTGGCCTTGAAGATGGTCTGCGCCAGCTCACCTGTCTCCAGCCTCCTAAGCCGCTCCTCCCACCACCTCTTGGGATCGGCGAGGAATTGTTTATATCCATCCATTGATGGCTCCCCGAATCTCGTCCAGAGGCCTCCAGGCCCCCTGAAGGGTGGGATTCCACTCTCAACGGAGATTCCAGCCCCAGTTAGGGCTGTGACATAGCTGGAGGATAGAATCAGCTCAGAGGCCCTCTCAACGGCCCTCTCCCACTCCCCCATCCCGATGGAAAGGGGGGATGTGGAGGATAAAAGGTGTGGGTTCTACTTCTTCAGCCTCTCCCTCAGCGCCTTCGTCAGCGCTGGCAGCACTTCATATAGGTCTCCGACGATGCCGTAGTCGGCGAGGTTGAAGATGTTGGCGTTCTCATCTCTGTTTATCGCGACGATGATGCCGCAGTCCCTTATGCCTGCTGCGTGGTGAACTGTTCCGGAGATGCCTACGGCTATGTAGAGCTTGGGCCTCACCTTATGGCCGCTTATGCCTATCCACTCCTTCATCCATCCATAGTCGGCGGCTATCGGCCTTGTGCCTCCGATCTTGGCTCCGAGAACCTCGGCGAGCTCCTCCAGCAGCTTCAAGTCCTCCTTCTTCTTGAAGCCCCTGCCAGCTGCGACTATGACCTCAGCCTCCTCCAAGCCCACCTCCTCTCGAACCTTTTCACGGCGCTCCACAACCTCAGCTTTAGGCTTCTCTGGTTCAACCTCCAGCTTTAAGACCTCCCCCCTCCTCTCAGCCGGTTCAGGCCTCTTGAAGACCCTTTGGGGAACCGTGGCGATGTGCGGCTTCTTCAGGCTTGCCACCCTCGCTATGGCTGAGCCTCCATAGGTTAGCCTCTCAGCTATGAGCTTCCCATCCTCCAGCTTTAGGCTTAGACACTCTGTTAGGAGGCCTACTCCGAGGGATGCTGCGAGGCTTGCGGCCAGCTCCTTCCCCCTCTTCGTAGCCCCGATGAGGATGACGCTCGGCGACGCCTCCTCCACAGCCTTCAATAGAACGCTCCTATAGGGTTCGAGGCTCCACTCCCCCAGCAGTGGATGCTCCGCTACGTAGACCAGGTCAGCTCCATACTTGATGAGCTCCTCAGGGTTTCCATCTCCAATTTGGAGGGCTGCGAGCTTCGAATCCATGGTGTCGGCCAGTTCACGACCTTTGCCCAGGAGCTCCAGCCTCAGATTAGGCTCTTCGGAGTAGATGAGGACGCTCATCCTTACACCCCCAGAACACCCTCATCGATGAGGGCCTCAACGAGTCTCTCCACCTTCTCCTCTACGGTTTCACCTTCGATGATCTTCTTCTTCCTCTCCACCATTGGGGCCTCAACGTTGAGGATCTCCACAGCCCTCTCAGCCTTCAGGGCGTCGGGGTCAACCCCTATGGCTGAGGCATCCCAGATGGTCGTGGGCTTCCTCTTCGCCCTCATTATACTCATCAAAGTTGGAATCCTCGGCTCGTTGATCTCCCTCACAACCGAGACGACGGCTGGGAGCTCCACCTCCACCACCTCATCGACATCCTCCAGGTCTCGGACTGCCCTCAGCCTCTTATCGTCTACGAGCTCCAGCTCCCTCGCATAGGAGATCATCGGCAATCCGAGGAGCTCTGCAACCCTCGGGCCAACCTGGGCTGAGAGGGAGTCGAGGCTCATCTCACCGCAGAGTATGAGGCCATAATCCCCAATCTTATCGATAGCTGCGGCCAGAACCCTTGAGGTCCCATGGGCGTCGAGGCCTCTAAGACTCTCATCGTAGACTATGTAGGCTGCATCAGCCCCCATGGCCAAGGCCTCCAGCATGACGGTCTTCGTCTCAGGGCCTCCCAGCGATAGGGCCAGGACTTCGCCTCCATGCTTCTCCTTCAACCTGATCGCCGTCTCTAAGGCCCTCTTATCCAGCTCGCTGATGACGTGCTTCACCCCCTCGGTGATCGGCTTCCTCGTTGAGGGGTCGAACCTCAGCTCATCGAGGTCTACGATGTCCTTCAGCAACGCTATTATCCTCAAGCCCTCACCTCCCCACCCCATAGAGCCATGAAGCTATTAATTTATCGCTAAATCCTTTAAGGGGACGCCTTATAGAGGTATGAGGCTCTATGGTTGAGGCCGAGATCAAGCGGATAGCTGTTCTCGGAGCCGGTGTGATGGGCCACGGCATAGCCCAGGTTGCAGCGTTGTCGGGCTTCGAGGTCTGGGTTAGGGATATAGCCCAGGAAATCCTGGACAAGGCGAGGGAACTAATTGAGGGGAGTCTACGTAGAGGAGTTGAGCGTGGAAGGCTGACGGAAGATGCGATGAGGGAGACCCTCAACAGAATCCACATGACCCTCGACCTAAAGGAGGCGGTAGGAGACGCCGATCTCATCATCGAGGCGGTTCCGGAGAACCTCGACCTCAAGAGGAGAGTTTGGAGCGAGACCTCCCAGCTCGCTAAGGGTGACGCAATACTGGCGACGAACACCTCAAGCCTAAGCATCAACGAGCTCGCAGAGGCCGTCTCAGGGCCTGAAAGGTTCCTCGGAATGCACTTCTTCAACCCCCCGACGAGGATGAAGCTCGTCGAGGTCATACCTGGGGAGAGGACGGAGCAGGGGGTCGTCGAGGCGGTTATGAAGGTGGCTGAACGCATGGGGAAGACACCCATCCTCGTCAGGAGGGATAGGCCTGGATTCATAGTCAACAGAATCCTCATCACCTACCTAAACGAGGCCGCAAAGCTGCTGGAGAGGGGCGAATATGGTAAGGAGCAGATCGACAGCGCCATGCAGTATAAGGCCAATATGCCCCTCGGCCCCTTCATGCTCATCGACCTAATAGGCGTCGACGTCGTCTACCACATCCTAAAGGTCTTCGAGGAGAAGCTGGGGCCTGAATATGCACCGGCCAAGCCCATCATAGAGCTATATGAAGCCGGAAAGCTGGGGAGGAAAACGGGTGAGGGCTTCTACAACTACGCTGAGAGGCCTACAATACCCGAGGAGGCTGGTGAGGCCTTCGACCCCGAAATCCTATGGAGGGTGATCCGAGGGGAGGCTGAGAGGGTCGTCGAGGAGGGCATAGCACCAAAGGAGGATGTCGATAGGGCTATGAAGCTGGGGGCAAACCTACCCAAAGGCCCCTTCGAGGTGTAAGGCATGTCCGAGGAGCCAATTTTGGTTGAGATTAAAGAGGGGGTCTGCTGGATCACCCTGAACAGGCCGGACAAGCTGAACTCCATAGACTCCGAGACGATGAGGAGGCTCTATGAGGTCTTAGATGAGGTGGAGGATGATCAAAAGGTTAGATGCGTCGTCATAAGGGGGAGTGGAAGAGCCTTCTCAGCTGGAGCCGACGTAGACGAGTTGATGAAGCTGACCCCTGAAGAGGCTGAGGAGATATCGAGGAGGGGACATGAGACTATGGTGAAGATATACTCCATGTCGAAACCCGTCATCGCAGCAATAAACGGCTACGCCCTCGGAGGGGGATGCGAATTGGCGTCGGCCTGCGACATAAGGATAGCATCCGAGAAGGCCAGATTCGGGCAGCCTGAGATCAAGCTGGGCATCATCCCAGGGTGGGGTGGAACACAGCTACTGGCGAGGCTTATAGGCGTCGGGAGGGCGATGGAGCTCATATTGACGGGGAGAATCATAGACGCCGAGGAAGCCTATAAGATAGGACTCGTCAACAGGGTGGTGCCCCACGAACGCCTCGAGGAGGAGGTCTCGGAGCTGGCTAAGGCCCTCGCATCCGGAGCTCCAATAGCGATGGCTGAGGCTAAGAGGCTCGTCAACATGGGGGGACCCCTCGACAGGGGTCTGGAGGAGGAGGCTGAGGCCTTCGGGAGGCTCTTCGCAACTGAGGACTCTAAGGAGGGCTTCAAGGCGTTTAAGGAGAAGAGGACGCCCAGCTTCAGGGGTGTTTGAGGGGTCTGAAGCAGAGGAGGGTCTCCTCCCCCAATTTTATGAAATCAGCCTCAACCTCCAATCCAACCCTTAGATCGGCCTCGGAGACGTCGAGCATTCGACCCGACACCCTGACCCCTTCGAGGAGCTCTACTACGGCGACGGCGTAGGGCTCCTCCCCCTTAAACCTCGAGGGCGGGACATGGATCACCGTGTAGGCGGCCACCCTACCCCGCTTAGGAGCCTTGAAGGCCTCCAGGTCCCCTGAGCCACATTTGGGGCAGATGGGCCTCGGTGGAAGCTGGACAGCGCCGCATCGCCTACACTTAGAGGCCAGGAGATAGCCCTCAGCGAGGGCATCCCTATAATCCTTCACCGTGAACATTCCCTCACCTCCCATAGATCTGAACCACAACCGTCGCCCCTGAGGCTCCAACGTTGTGGATTAGACCCACCTCCGCATCGGGCACCTGCCTCTTATCAGCCTCCCCCCTTAGCTGCTTGAATATTTCATAGGCCATGGCGGCGCCCGTCGCCCCTACGGGGTGACCCTTCGCCTTCAAGCCTCCATCGGGATTTATGGGCCTATCGCCCTCCAGGGAGGTTCTACCCTCCTCAGCCGCCTTACCCCCCTCACCTTTGGGGAAGAAGCCTAAGTCCTCGGTGGCCACAACCTCTGCGATGGTGAAGCAGTCATGGACATCCGCCACATCGATGTCCTCTGGGCCGAGGCCAGCCATCTTATAGGCCTGCTGAGCAGCCAGCCTCGTCGCCTTTATCGATGTCAAGTCCTCCCTGTCATGGAGAGCCATGGTATCCGAGGCCTGCCCCATGCCCCTCACATGGATTGGGGTGTCCGTAAATCTCCTCGCCACCTCCTCCGAGGCCATGATGACGGCGGCAGCCCCGTCGGAGATTGGGCAGCAGTCGAAGAGCCTCAGCGGATAGGCCACAACGGGGTTAAGCGGAGACCTTAGGAACTCCATCTCATCCTTGAAGGTCATCCCCCTCCTCTCGCCCAGCCTTCTGGCGATGTCGATGACCTCCTCCTGAAACTGAGCCTTAGGGTTCAGAGAGCCATTATGATGATTCTTTATGGAGACGGCGCAGAGCTGCTCCCAGGTTGAGCCATACCTATGGAAGTGGGCCGTCGCCATCGCTGCGTAGAGGCCTGGGAAAGTGAAGCCTACAGCCGCCTCATAGACCTCATCAGATGCCATGGCGAGGACGTCGGTCACCTCCTCCGTAGTCAGAGTCCTCATCTTCTCCACGCCGCCCACCATCACCACATCATAGAGGCCTGAGGCGATGGCCATCACACCGATGTTTAGGGCGACCCCCGAGCTCCCGCAGGCGGCTTCGATCCTCGCCGCAGCCCTCGGCGTCAAGCCCAGCCAGTCAGCCATGAGGGCGGCGACGTGGCCTTGATGTTCGAAGGAGTCGCTGGAGAAGTTTCCGATGAAGAGGGCCTCGATGTCCTGGAGCTCCATGCCGTTATCGACGGAGGAGATGGCCTCGAGGGCCGCCTCAACGAAGAGGTCTCTACCCGTCTTCTCCGCATGTATCCTGTGATGGAATCTCGTCATCCCAGCCCCTACTATCGCTACACCCCTCTGAAGCCTCATCCTAATCGCCTATCTACCCTTCTGGTTGAGTTAAAGGTTGTGTCGAAGAAATCCTCGACATCCGTCGAGCCTCGCCCTTGGAAATCTTTAAATGCATAGTGGGGATAGGCTGTGAGATTAGGGTTGAGGAAGGCATTCGTCCTCATCAACACCGAGATGGGAGCTGAGCATGAGGTGGCCGAGGCCCTAAGGAGGATTCCACAGGTGAAGGAGGTCTACGGCCTCTACGGGGTTTATGATATGATAGTGAAGGTTGAGGCGGATACGATGGAGGAGTTGAAGGATATCATAGGGATGAAGATAAGGAAGCTCCGAAATGTCAGGTCTACGCTGACCATGATTGTGGTGGAGTAGGGTCTAGGTAGCCGAGCTCCTCAAGCCTCGATATAACCCTCCTCGCATTCTCCTCAGCGGAATAATTCTCCGTGTCCACCACCACATCTGGATTTGGAGGCTCCTCATAGATGTCGCCTATACCCGTCATATCGGGAATCTCACCCCTCAAAGCCCGCTTATACAAACCCTTTGGATCCCGCTTGATACAGGTCTCGAGGCTGCACTTCACATAGACCTCTATGAAGTCCTCGCCGATGATGTTCCTCGCAGCCTCCCTCGCCTTTATGTATGGGGAGACGAGGCAGACGAGGACTGCGACTCCATTCCTCGCCAGGAGATGGCTGACGTAGGCTACACGCCTAATATGGATCATCCGATCCTCGGGGCTGAAGCCTATCTCTGGGTCGAGCTTCCTCCTCAACTCATCGCCGTCGAGAACCTCAACCCTCAGACCTCTACGCTTAAGCTCCCTCTCAACAAGCCTCGCAACAGTCGTCTTCCCCGATGCTGGAAGACCAGTAAACCAGACGACGAATCCCCTATCCCGCATCACCCCTTTAAATCCCATGGAACCCCTTAAAGCCTTTTCACAGTAAACCGAGGAGATGTAGGAGGACATAGAATATCTGGCGTATATGCCTCGTCCTTATACGCCTCTCACCACGCCTCTCCCTGATGGATATAGGGACCTCAGCGATCCTCGCACCCAATCGATGAGCCTCCAGGATGAGTATGCCGCATAGGCAGCCTCCCCTAAGCCTCACATTCTCAGCGATCCATCGCCTCATAGCCCTGAAGCCGGTGCTTGCATCGTGGATCTGCACCTTTAAGCCTGTAAGCCAGGCGATGATCCTCTCACTTAGGTGTGGTAGATTTGGTCGTCGACCCAAAACTAAGTCGGCTTCCCCCCTCAATATCGGTTCGAGAAGTCTTGGAATCTCATCGGGGTTGTGCTGGCCATCGGCGTCGAGGGTGACGATGATCTCACCCTCAGCCTCCCTAAAGCCTCTAACAGTCGCCTGGAGAATCCCCCTATTCTCCCCCAACTCGACAACCCTTGCTCCAGCCTCATAGGCTCTCTCAGCCGTCTCATCGAGGCTTCCATCATCGACGACTATCACCTCATCCACATATCTCAGGGCTCCCTCAACCACCTCAGCTATGGTCTCCTCCTCATTATAGGCGGGTATGATCGCCGAAACCTTAGGCCTCAAGAACTCCACCCTTTGAGGGCGTAGTCGATGAGCTGTCTAACACCCCTTCTGACGCTCCATCTGGGCTTATAGTTGAGATGCTCCCTTACCCTGGTTATGTCATACTCCATCCGCTTCGTCTCCCCGATTCTCGGTGGTAGATGGGTCACCTCAACCCTCCTCCCAGTCGCCGCCTCCACCTCCTCGCAGACGATCTCGGCGACCCTTCCAACCTCCATGGGTTCTCCACCTATATTATAGGTCTCGAAGCCTCCGCCATGCCTCAAGGCGAGAATTATGGCCTCGACGATGTCCTCTACATGGACGAAGTCCCTGCTGCTGTGGCCGTCGCCGTAGATAGTTAAGGGTTCACCCCTCAATCCCTGCCTCACGAACTTTGGGATCACCGTATCCCACCTGGTGTATAGGCCGACGCCATAGACGTTGCCGAAGCGGAGGATGGTGGCGTCGAGACCGTAGTTCTCATGGTAGGCCTCCACCAGCCTCTCCCCCGCCATCTTCGTCACTCCGTATAGGTTTAGGGGTTTCAGTGGATGTTCCTCGTCGACGGGTAGATATCTCGGCGCCCCATAGACTGCGGCGCTGGAGGCGAAGATTATGCGCTTTACACCTGCCTCGACGGCGGCTCTCAACACCTGGTTGGTTCCATAGATGTTGACGGAGATCGCCTCCTCAGGGTTCTCACTGCAGGCCTTCAATCCAGGTATAGCGGCCAGGTGGATGATGGCTTCCACATCTTGGAAGACCTCCATCAATAGATTGAGATCTCTTATATCGCCGACTATGAGCTCCATCGATCCATCCAAGCCTCTGAGTGGGCCATAATCCCCCCTGGTGAGGTTGTCTATGGAGATCGCCGTGTAGCTCTCCTCTATGAGCCTCCTCATCAGCGTTGAGCCTATGTATCCTGCTCCACCTGTGACGGCTATCCTCATCCCAGGTTCTTCCACCTCCACCTTTAATAGCTCTACGAATAATTCAACGATTGTGGAGAGCCTTATCAGAAGGGTTAAGATGCTCCTCATGGATATGGGCCTCAACGATTATCAGGCGTCAGCCCTCGCCAATCTCCTATACCTCGGCGAGACGAAGGCCTCCATCCTCAGCCGAGCCAGCGGAGTTCCAAGGGTGAGGATATACGGCGTCCTTGAGGAGCTGGCTAAGAGGGGGTTGATACGGATAAAGCCTGGGAGGCCTGCGATGTATTCCCCCATGCCTCCACGGGATGTGATCTCAACCCTCATAGCTGAGGCGAGGGATGAGATGAGGCGTAGGCTTGAGGCCTTGGAGCGATATGCCGAGGAGCTCCTCCCTCTGGCTGAGGACATCTACCTTAAGGGTGGCAGGGTTGAGGAGAGGCCTCCGCTGCTTAGGATCGTCAGCGTTGGGGAGGCATCCCTGGAGGAGACTCGGAGGCTATACCGCTCTGCGAGGAGGTCTATTAGGGTTTTGACGAGGGCTATGGAGTATCTCCCAGAGGTGGAGGGGGAGCTTAGGGCTGCGGCCTTCAGGGGGGTGGAGGTGAAGATAATCATGATGTCATCGAAGAGACTCAGCGAGGGGGATCGACGTAAGCGGGATGAGATGATTAGGAGGCTGAATGAGGCCCTGGATGGGAGGGCTGAGATAAGGGTGGCAGATGAAGTTGTAATGAGGGGCTGCATAATAGACGCCGAGGTGGGTGGGAGAGCCCTCTTCCTCGTCGAGGAGGTGGGCGTCCCCTTCTTCCTCAGGGAGGCGGCGATAACCTCCCACCCCAGCGTGGTGAGGGGGTTGGCAACCCTCTTCGACCTCATGTGGAGATATGGCTGTAGGAAACCCGATTGAGGGATTCCGTTATAAGTGGCTGCCACTTATAGCCTTGGAGAGGCGGCATGCCCTACTGTCCCAGATGCGGCGAGAAACTCCCAGAGGATGCAAGATACTGCACCAGATGTGGATATAGGCTGAAGCCGAGGATCGGCGTGGAGCTCCATAGATACTGGTTTAGGAG
>Ga0190286_1000230_pt1 | contig 26076 bp, 27 predicted proteins | sample 48691834_MG_FD_183241 | JGI IMG/M metagenome (GOLD analysis project Ga0190286, IMG submission 183241) | Hydrothermal vent microbial mat bacterial communities from Southern Trench, Guaymas Basin, Mexico - 4869-18-3-4_MG | ecosystem: Environmental > Aquatic > Marine > Hydrothermal vents >... | reverse complement strand
GGACAGGAGGCAGGGGAGGGGGGAACACCTTGGGTATCGGGCCTCGGCCGAATCCCAGTTGGTTGGAGATTCCATCCAGAGCATACTTGAGCAGGCCGATACCGTGAGAAACGGGCGGGCACAGCAGGGCCAAAATGATCGCTCCAACCAATATACGGGCCTTCATCAGTCATCCTTTCGACATAGTATCTCAAATAGTAACCGTTCACCGTAAACCGTACAAGCTCCCGGAATTACGTATAGGGCATTACCTCAAATACGATACGATATGTTTTGACAGATTGTCAACGAGAATTAGGGCGGTGGCGCAACCGCTCGGTCATTCGGGCTTAACTCGCAAGATGTGATTGCGAGCGCGGTGAAGCAACCTCCTGCTCAGTGGATATGGGGATTGCTTGGTCGTTTCACTCCTCGCAATGACACGCTCCATGAGAAGACCTGCCCAGTGAAACTTGAAGGCTTATGCCGTGGGCTCATGGGGCGCGAACGTGACAAGCCACCTGATGACCTCCACCCACATCATTGAGCGGTGGTTCCAATACGCTGCACACGGGCAATCTCACCCTACACCGGGGGTGGAATCGGCATCCGATGGGGGGATCGGTTTGGCTGGGCACATCTCCTTCCAGTATTATTCTATTGTGCAAGCGGTCCGGGTCCGGAACCGGTATTGCGCTGAGAAGCGCTTCGGTGTAAGGGTGCAACGCGTTTTCGTAGATGCTGTCGCTGTCGGCCAATTCGACTATCTTGCCGAGGTACATCACGGCAACACGGTCGGAGACATGCTCGACCACTGAGAGATCGTGGGATATGAACAGGTAAGTGAGGCCGTACTTTTCTTGCAGGTCTTCTAGGAGGTTGAGTACCTGGGATCTTATTGAGACATCCAGTGCCGAGACAGGCTCGTCGGCTATTATCAGACTGGGTTTGAGGGCCAAGGCGCGCGCAATCCCGATCCTTTGTCTCTGTCCCCCTGAGAACTCGTGGGGATAACGCGTGAGGTGCTCCGGCCTGAGGCCCACCTCCTCCATCAGATCCAGGACTTTCCTTTTGCGCTGAGAGCGATCCCCAATCCTGTGAATGACGAGCGGCTCGGCAATAATGCTCTGGACGGTACGACGTGGATTCAGCGATGAATAGGGATCCTGGAAAATGATCTGCAGTTTGCGCCTGAGTTGTTGCATCTCAGACCGGTCCAGAGTGCCTATATCCGTTCCCTCGAACAGCACACGGCCCGAGGTGGGCCTCTCAAGCCTGAGCATCAGCTTTCCCAGCGTTGATTTTCCGCAGCCGGACTCACCTACCAGGCCGAGTGTTTCTCCGCGTCTTATGTTCAGGGTAACCCCGTCAACCGCGTGCACGTGTAGCTCCCCTCGACGGAAGACCCCGGGGTTCAACGGGAAGTACTTGACCAATTGCTCCACTCGCATGAGAATCGGCTCGGGGGTAGTCTCGGACACTGTTGTTGCTCCTGTGATCGGCGTCACGTCAATCCTCCGGGAACTTTTTGCGTATTACTGTAGACAAAGAGTAGACAGGTACAACGCGTATTCAGGCAGCGCTTCCCCATCAGTCGGCCCGGAAAGACTAGCCCCAAAGGACAACTCCTCCGATGCCGTCCTCACCGGCCACGGGACGGGTTGCCGAACGTGGGGCAGGCTTGAAGATACGTCGCGGCCCCGGGGGGGGGGCGCTCCTGTGGGCTTGGCGTTCTCGCGATTCCGTGTTATACGGTGCCCACGTGACAAAGTCAATTGCGAGGTGATGATCTGGACAAGGCATACGTAATTCTGGGCGTTATTCCGGGCTTGGCATGGCTCACCTATTTCTGGTTGAGAGGGGCCGGCGGCAATGGTTCGTTCTCGCGCATGGTCCGTGTCTTCCTGTTGGGCTGTATTTGCACTGTCCCGGCAGCAATTCTCGAGCGGCTTACAGGGGCCACCCTGGTTCAGGAGACTGTAGGCCGGTCGGTTGCCGTGAGTTTTCTCTTGGTCGCTCCTTTGGAGGAATTCTTCAAGCTTGTCGCGGTCTGGGTCGGCGCCTACCGGAGCTATGATTTCAAGGAGCCGCTTGACGGCCTCATATTTGCCGCCACCGCAGCGTTGGGGTTTGCCTCCGTAGAGAACACTCTTGCCCTGCTGAATTTGGGGCCCGCGATAGCTGATGTAAGGATAGCGCTGACCACGCCCGCACACGTATTGTTTTCATGTATGTGGGGTTATTCCATGGGGGTGGCACGGTTTCAGCGCTCAGGAGAGCTGCTCACCGTTTTCAAGGGTTTGGTTGCATCTGTTCTCCTTCATGGTCTGTACAACTCTGTGGTAGCGGTCAATCCTGGGGCCGCGAGAATATCGGTCATTCCCGTGCTGATCTTCATGGGCTGGGTGATTTGGCGTAGAATACTGGAATTCCGAGACAACCATCCCGTTTCACACATCAGTGACGGCGCGGTGATAACGTGTCCGAGCTGCGGGGGATTTGCACCTGCTGAGGCCGTGTCCTGCACGCGATGCGGTTGTGAAATCCCTGCAATTGAGGTGGATGCCCCAAGGTTCTGCGGCCGGTGCAGGGCGGTCCTGGATCCATGCCGAGATCATTGTTCCAGATGCGGCGAACCAATGAGTTTGCAGGCCTTGTGCCCGTCCCCACAATGATTTCGTGCTCCACTGTTTCTCCTGGTGAGCAGCAAGGGCCGAGCGGCACTACTCTGCCTTTGGGTTCGTCATCATGAATATGTGATACCTGATTCGGCCCGACAAACAGCCCCCGGCCCGGACCGGGACGGTTCAAACACATCAGATGAGGAGTGGATTGCCATGCCTTTTGATTTTGAATCGATTGCAATCATTGTTGGGATAGTGGTGGCGTTCTTCGTGCTGACCGCGGTGGGCAAGCTGATCTTCGGCAAGAAAACGGACACCACATCCTCCATTCATCAACCCAAACGCTGCGCTTGCGGCTGGGAGGGTCTGGTGAGCAAGTATGTCAACAAATGCCCCAAATGTGGGGCTTCCGTCTAGGAGCGCTCGCTTACAGTAGTTTTCGATAGCTTTCCCCGGTACCGAGATTGCTCGGTCGTTGCACTCCTCGCAATGACATGCTGGGAGTAAACATCTGCCCCGCGAGACTGAACTATTGCTGCTGAGGGTGTGTCGCAAAACAAACCTTGCAACAGGTTGCCGACGCCATTGTAGGGGCAGACGCCGGATCGTAGTCCGGGGCAGGCTCTATGTGTATGCCCTCCCCGTCGCCCCCCTATGTGAATGGTTACTGGGAAACCGGTTTTTTGCTTGACATGGGAAGTCAAAAGGAGCGAAAAAGGAACGTTCGATTGCCAATCAAGATATGCTCGGCCCGGGTACGAAAGATGATGCGATGTGACCTGAACAGATGGTTTTTCAGCCTCCCTATAAGGCGTGTATTGCCCGGCCTCGGGTCGCCTGCCCGCGTATTTTCATCCATATCATCGAAATCACTGGCCGGAGGCAAGGATTTGGGCAAGGAAATCTCTGATTTCCTCCTCGTCCGCTTGAAGCGTGGCTCCTGGCTTTCTTGACGTGGTCCCACGTCAGATTTTCTAATGATTCGCAGAATGTGCGGCGCCCCCCGGTTCGCGCATTCTCAAGTCTACAACGCGCAGCAACGGGGAGTTGCAGAGGGCCGGACTCTCACTTCCTGTGTGACCCGGTAGGTCCTTTGGCGCCTATGTGATACCCTCTCGGGAGACAATCCGCCCCGGGACGGGGGATGACGATGAACCCACTTGGAACGCATCTTTTGGTCGATCTGTGGTCCGGAAACGGTGAGAAGATGAACAACCTGGAGTACCTGAAGAGAACCATGTCCGGGGCCGCGCAAGTCTCCGGCGCTACCGTGCTGAAGACCGTGTTCCAGGATTTCAATCCTCATGGCGTATCTGGAGTTGTAGTGATCGCTGAATCGCACCTTACGATCCATACATGGCCTGAGCACGGGTATGCTGCGGTGGACATATTTACCTGCGGCGCCAAAGTCGACCCGTGGAAAGCCGCACGCTTCCTAAAAGAGGAACTTGAAGCGGCTGATATGGAAATCCGTGATTTTCAAAGAGGGCTTCCTCCGCATCAAAACAGCGCAAACCAAACCGGAGATGGTACTAGAAATGCTGCGTGCCGGAATACTCACCGTCAGTGACCGATCCTCTCAGGGCCTGAGAGACGACGAGGCAGGTCCTCTGCTCGCTGAAACCGTGCGATCACACGGCATGACCGTGGCTTGTACCGCTGTAGTCCCGGATGAGGCAATAGAGATTCAGGAGATTCTTGTCTTATGGGCTGATGACGACCGCGCCGATCTGATCTTGACCACCGGCGGAACAGGACTCTCGCCCCGGGACGTGACCCCGGAAGCCACTGTGACAGTCGTGGACCGGCTGGTTCCCGGAATGTCGGAAGCCATGCGCTCAGCGAGCATGCTGAAAACCCCTCATGCAATGATTTCCAGGGCCGTGGCCGGGGTTAGAGGCAATGCCCTGATCATCAATCTTCCGGGCAGCCCCAAGGGCGCTGTGGAAAATCTGGAAGCAGTGCTGCCCGCGGTGGAGCACGCGATCGCCAAGATTCAAGGCGATCCCTCCGACTGCGCATGATTCTACCGCAGGGAACACCAATGCTCCCCGGTCGATTCACGGATTCCGGGCACTATTGACCTACAGTCGACCATGTACGACAGATACTACTGAGTTGGCCGCGGAGAGTCCTGGAAAATGGATCCGGGCGATATTCGGTTTCCGCGCCTCGCTTGATCTTTGCACAAACGGGCGCGGGAGAGTTCATGGAGCTGGCCGATACGCGCAGATGGGGCCTAGCATTGTCTGAGTTTGACAACAAGGGCACTCCGGATCGTTGGAGACCGAAGATTCGGCGGGAGCCGGTGAGCGCAGGTTCGACCCTACGGACGATCCTGAAGAAGATGGGGCTGACTCCAACCCTTTCCCGGCATAGTCTTGTACACCGATGGCAGGATATAGTTGAACCCGCGGTCGCGCGTCATGCTATTGTGGAACGGGTGTCCGGTTCCACCCTTCACGTGGCAGTAGATTCTTCTGTGTGGATGAACGAACTGGCCGGCATTTCAAATGTGCTGCTGGAAAAGATAAATGCGTCCCTTGATCCGGATGCCCCCAAGATTACGGAAATCCGTTTCACTCAGCGTTCATGGGCGAAACAGCCGCCGTCGCCCGAAGCTTCGGAGCAGAAGGTCCCCGACCCGACCGAAGCGGATGCCCGGTTCGTGCGAACTGTCTTGGAACCAATAAAAGACCCGGAATTCAGGGATGTCCTCGAAAGATTGCTGGAAAAGGACCGGCGGCTCAGGCATCGGCGCGGCCGCGGGGAGTGATGCGGTCAAACGGCTGACCTAGAACCGGGAGTGCTAAGGACCTGTCACAAAATGAACCTTGCAACAGGTTGCTGACGCAGTTTTAGGGGCAGACCCCGGATAGGAGTCCGGGGTCTGCCCCAATTCACGGGGTGCGCACGCGGGAAAGGGCGGACACATAGGTCCGCCCCTACGGGACGATGCCAACGTTATTTCGGGACATGCCCTAATCGCTTGCCCCCGGTCCTTCAGAAGCCTTCCGTCGGGGTTTTGTGCGGTTCCTCTATGGTGAAGTCATCAGATTCGGGACGTTTCTTCTTGGAACGCTTGGAAGCCAAGGGGCGCTTTCTTGAGAAATTCCTTATGGCATCGCGTTGAGCTTTCTTCCGAACCATTGGGGCTTCTTCAGCGGCCACACGTTCCATGCCGACTCCTGTTGCTCCATTGGCAAAAGGGAGCATCAGCCACATGCGATTATTGCCTCTTTTTCTGACGGGAAGAATCTGTGAGCCGCGGTCAGGACGAGCAGGATCGTAGATGAGGATGCCTGCTTGAGTCAGATCCCAGCGGCCCTGGTCCGGCTTGAACAGATTCACCATTTCCATGGTGCCGTCGCTGTTGAGGGTCATCAGTCCGTGCCCCGGGAACCGTTGAACTCTGGCCTTCTTCTTATCGGTCATTCCCCATCGGAAAAAATGGTCTGCATGTCTCCATTTTCCGACAAGGAAATCCTTTGTGACCTTTTCCTCGATTCCCAGCAACGCCAGAGGCTCCACGGGGGCCCCGGCATCAATGGGAATACCACCCGAGAGCAGGGGTATCAGCGCGAGGGCCATGACCTGAACATTGAGCACGCGTCGACCTCCAGGACAACATGATTCGGTAACTCTATAGCAGATCAAACCGTGTGGGTCTAGACACAATCAGGAAGGTCGTGTTGACAGGTCCGGGGGGAGCGGATATTCTCGTCGTAATGGTTCACCGGGCTTGAAGCGGTTCTGCGCCCGGTGAGAATGGAGGGTCCACTCGACGTGGTGTCAATAGGTTCTCCACGATATATCCGTTCTTCGACCAAGTGGGCCCATCCCTCGGTATTCCCGTGTCCCCGTGCAATGCATAAGCCCAAGACCTTTCTCGAAGCTCCCACTCCCGGCAGGCCGCTACGGACCACAAATGAAGCTCTCACACCAACCGGCTCGCAAATTGGCCCTACGCCCAGTAGCTCCCCCTCCAAACCTCCCCCATACGTAATTCCGGGAGCCTGTACGGTTCACGCTGAACGGTTACGGCTCATCTCTGATGTGAGACCGGCTGTGTTTCAAGAAAGTAGAGTCGTCCAAGGCTCGTGTCAGGAATCTCTTGCGCTGACCAGGATCCCCATGAACAAGATACCGCCCAGCACGGAACTGCTCATGAAATACTATGACGCGATGCGTTCCAGGTTCGGCCACCGCGCCTGGTGGCCGGGTGATTCCCCCCTGGAAGTCTGTGTTGGAGCAGTGCTCACCCAGAACACATCCTGGAAAAACGTAGAAAAAGCAATGGATAATCTCAGGGCCGCATCCGCTCTGGATCTCATGAAGATTTACCGCATGTCTCACGATGAGTTGGCTCAGATCATACGTCCGGCAGGCTATTACAATGTAAAGGCCCGGCGTTTGAGAAACTTCGTGGATCACGTTGTGGAGCGTCACGGAGCTGATACGGGCTCCTTGTTTTCATCCACAATCGAGTCTATCAGGGAGGAACTCCTCTCTATCAACGGGGTAGGGCCGGAGACCGCGGACAGCATCATACTCTACGGGGCCCGGAAGCCCATTTTTGTGGTGGACGCATACACCCGGAGAATACTTGAGCGTCATGGGTTGGTGGATAAAGGCGTTGACTATTATTCAGCGCAACAGATGTTCCACGATCTATTGCAGCCCGATACGGCTCTGTATAATGATTTCCACGCCCAAATCGTGGCTGTGGGGCACCATTACTGCAAGCCAAAGCCGACCTGCGATGACTGCCCCCTCCAGTCGTTCTTGAATGGCCCGCCCTTGTAGGCAATCAGAATTGGGGATTGAACTCTCGCAATGCCGAATCTGGAGGCGGTTGCACCCCCCCATGTTGCGGCGCTATGGTTCTCCGCGGTGAGGTTTTCGCTAACCGGAATATGCGAGGATGTTCCCGTCACACTCGGAGATGTTGGCCCCAAGCGGATCCCGTCAGATCGCGTCGTCAAACTCTTCCAGGTTTTGCAACCACTTCTATTTGAGCTTGTGTCCGCAGTCCTGGCAAAATGTTGCGTCAGTGGCAGTGGGCTTGCCACAATTGGGGCAGTCCCCTTTGAGTGTGGCCCCGCATTCCGGACAGAACTTGGCCTGCGGCGGGGTCGGTTTTCCGCACCCGGAACAGAATTTCCCAGCCACAGCCGCCGCGGCAGGGGGTGCGGCCGCTGGTTGAGGCTGCGCCTGTGGCCCTGTGAGGCCGGCAGCCATGACTGTGGCCATCTGTTGGCCCATTGCAATGCCCGCGCCCATTCCCATGAACTCGCCCGCGCCGCCTGCTTTCGCAGCCTCGGGGATCGCCTGAGCAGTCTGGAACTGTGTGTACCGCCCCATGTCTCCCACAACTCCCATCTGGGCTCGCGCATCCATCATCTTTTCCACTTCAGGAGGCACGGATATGTTCTCTATGACAAGACGGGTCAGGGAAAGCCCATAGCCCTGGAACTCGGGTTGCATCTCCTCAATGGCCTGGTCACCGATGGTTCGGTAATTTGCGGCAAGATCCAGGGCGGCGATCTTGGATTTTCCCAGCATGCCGGTGAATGAATTGACGAGCATGCTCTTGAGCTGTCCCTCGATCTCATCTGTGGTGAAATGCCCCTCGGTTCCCACAACTTCTTTCAAAAAGACTTCCGGATCGGTCACCCTGATCCCGTAAGTCCCGAAGGCCCGGAGCCGCACTACTCCGAAATCCGCGTCACGCATCATGATCGGGTTCTGGGTTCCCCATTTGAGATCCAGAAAATTCCGCGTGCTCACATAATAGACCTCTGCCTTGAACGGAGACTGGAATCCGTGTTTCCACGATTGCAGGGTCGTCATCACGGGCATATTCTGAGTTGAGAGGCTGTAGAGCCCGGGCGCAAATACGTCCGCAATTTGACCTTCATTCACAAAGACCGCTGTTTGCCCTTCTCGCACCGTAAGCTTGGCGCCCATCTTGATTTCGTGGTCCTGGTCCGGGAAACGCCAAACCAAGGTGTCCCCGGAATCGTCCAGCCATTCGATTACGTCAATAAGCTCGTCTTTGACAAAATCCCAGATTCCCATGATTCTCTCCTGATAGGCTGATCAATTACCCCCGGTGATTTGCCGGAGATACGGAACTCATTCATAACCATCTTAGCATGCAACGCGATTCAAGCCAATTCCAAGGTTCACAAACGAGTAAGGCTTCAGTCCCAGGGGGCGGATCTCTCATTGAGCGTGTCATTGCGAAGAGTGAAACGACGAAGCAATCCCAATATCGGCTGCGCACGAGATTCCTTCGCTGCGCTCGCAATCACATCTTGCGAGTTAACTCCGAATGACTGAAGAGCTTCACAAACGGAAAATCATTCAGCAACGGAAGAATTGGAGGCCGGCCCCCTGGAGTCTTTGGACAAGACTTGATATGTTGTCTCTACCTACATTTGCGAGAACGCGCATGAAAAGAAATGAATCAGCCCCTGATCACAACCTGCTGCATCGCGCGATGGAGCAGCGTCTCAAATTCGCGCACTTCCCCTACCTGAAGCAAGCCCTCTTGAATGAACGAGCGCGCTCCAACAGGGACCTCCGAGTATTAGACGTGGGTTGCGGCCCCGGTAACCTGGCTTCCTTCTGCAATGGGCTTGACGGATGCCGGTGGTTCGGGGTGGATCTCTGGGAGCACCAACTGACCCAAGCAGCGGGAAAGCAGACTTATGAGAATCTGTTTCAGGTGAATCTGGTTGACGGATTGCCTTGCCGGGACGAGTTCTTCGACATTGTCGTGTGCAACGAGGTGCTCATGTATCTGCCCAACGCGCTCAAAATGCTCGCAGAATTCCATAGAGTGCTCAGCCGGGGCGGCATGGCGTTCATATACAACCCCATTTCCTGGACCCCGGGGACATTCGCTCTGCTCAAGAAATGGTCGCGAAAGATCTATCAGGAAAGCGATTCCATCTCCCTTGATACCCAGTCTGAATGGAAAGAGGCTACCAGGGCCGGGCGCATCACATACTATTCATTTGGGTCCATGACCCAACACATACGATCCGCCAACTTCCGGATCGTTGAGACTTCCGGGTTTCGGCTGTTTCGCGGCCGGGTACGCCTCATGAACCGACTCGAACATTTCTCGTGGTCTCGCAGCCTGATGACGACATTGGCATCGCGATTCCCCTACCTCGCGTCAGACCTCATGGTGGCTGCTCGAAAGTCTGCATCTGAGCCGCCGGGCGGCGGTGGCAACTGATACCGCTTCGCCATTTTACAAGTAAAATCTCGGGGCCTACGATGGGGGATGCTCGAAGGGGGAGATGGTCTCCCCCTTCGAGCATCCAGGCGCAGCAAGCGCGCTCCTAATGCGTGTGTCCGAGGCGAAGCCACGGACTGCTTGTTGACACAGACCTCTCTCGCGCAAACCCGGATTAGGATAATCTTAGCGAAATGGTATGAAGCGGGTGGGATGGGCCGTCTTCGGCGGCCCATCCCCACGTGTGAAGCGTTACTTGAGCTCGCAAGTGGCGGCATCCAGCCTGTCCATTTTTACCACATCCTTCAAGTACTTGGACTTGAGTCCGGCCTTGGCCAGGATGTTGTACGCCATTTCAGCGCGAACTCCGGTGCTGCAATGGATAACTAGAGTCATGTCCTTTGGAAGCTGATTGAGACGCGATTCCAGTAGCTCCAGTGGGACGTTGAACGCGTAGGGCAGTCCGCAAGCATGGAATTCGTCCGCGGAGCGTGTGTCGATGATCAGATACTCCTTGGATGGCTTGCTGACCAGGGTCTTGAAGTCCTCGTAATCAATCTCGCCCGGGAACAGCTTGCGAGTGTAGCTTATCTTGGACGCGGCCGGGCCTGTGGCTACTTCTTTGTTTGCCTCTTTCCACCCTGCAAAGCCTCCTTGAAGGATGCTCACATGCTTGTAGCCCCATCCCGCAACAGCCTTGTACGCGGCTTTAGCCGAGGCGAGGTTGCCGTCCTCGTTGTAGAGAATGACGGCCGCCTTCTTGTACTTGGGGAACTGAGCTTTCAAGGTCGCCAACTTGCCGTCCGCGGCAGCAACCGCGTTGGGGATGTGTCCCTTCTTGATCCGGTCTTGAGATCTGAGATCAAGAAGCACATATGAACCTTTTATCTTGTTGAGATAGCTTATCTGAGCAATATTGGACACCAAAACGTGGCCTGCCTTTTTCCAGGCGGGGATGCCTGCGTGAAAGACTTTTGCGTTCTTATAACCGGCCTTTTCCGCCTTCCTGGCGGATAATGGGCTGAGCACTCAGGCAAAGCCGCCGCAGTAATAGATCTGCAGCGTTTCCTTGTTTTTGGGCAGCACTTTGTCCTTCATTTTGTCAAACGCGAAGAACGGGATCACCTTGGCGGTTGGAATGTGACCCTCGTTGTAACGACCAGGGGGGCGGCTGTCGACCAAGATGTAATTCCCTTTTTCCGGCCCTAATGCGACCAGCTTGGCAACCTCCTGAACCGATGCCAGTTTTTCCTTGGGAACATCAAGCCCCTTCTTGACCACGACCTTCTTGGCAAAATTTTTGCCTTTCTTGACGTAGTAAGCGATCTTGGTAGCCTGATTCTTCTTGATCTTCTTCACTGCCGACACATTTTCAACTCCGGTGCCGTCGTCAAAGTAGAGCACTTCCGTACCCGTGCCGACTCTGATCTGGATTGTCTTCGCCTTATTGGAGATATTGACAATCCGGCCGGCAAAAATGCCTGTTTCCTTGTCATACTTGTGACACTTCAAGCAAGCCTTGGCCGATTTAGACGGCAGTTTGTCCGCTGCCAAGACACTCCCGGCCATTGACCATGCGACAAGTACCGCGATCAGCGCCGGCAGAATCAAGATCCTACTTCTCATATGGGCCTCCTTCTTTAGTTTTACCCGTGATTACAACAGCACCAACGGGCGGATAATCTCCATTGAAACCCGCGTCAAGCCCGGTGAACCATTACCTTTCTCGTAACAAAGAACCGATCATGACCATCGGCTTCCACGTACCCCAGGTACTCATGGCCCGCCTTGTCGGCCCAGGCGCGGATATCGGTCCTTGCCTCGGGATCGTTGGAAAGCACTTCCAAAATCTCACCCGGTTTGACTCCCGCGATGCCCCTTTTCGTTTCCAGCAGTGTGCCCGGACAGGCCATATTGCGTGCATCGACTACCTTTGCCGCGCTCGGTTCAGCCAAGTCCGTTCCACTCAAGATCTTTACTCCCTGATATCTATGGGCTTGTCACGAAATAACGTTGGCATTCTCCTGTAGGGGCGGACCTATGTGTCCGCCCTTTCCGCGTATGCATCCCTGCATTGGGGCAGACACGCAGGTCTGCCCCTACAAATGCCACAGCAATCTGTTGCAAGGTTTATTTTGTGACAAACCCTATGGGCCAAGAATCCGACAGTTTACTGGAGCAATCTTTGTGCCAAGTACTGCGGTGGACCCATGGTCCGGAAACAGAACTCGTCAAAACAGGTACAGGCCGGAAGAAATGCCGGATCCGCGGCGAGTGAGAAACCGCAGTCCATTACTGGTATGGGATCACTTTGAAGAAGAAGTGGTTGACAAACGTCAACATTGGTGGTCTGGTTTACGTTAACGTTGACATCTTAGCCAAGGCAAGGTTGACATGAACCATCACAATGTTGTCGGATTCTGGAAAACCGTCGTTGATACCATGATGGACGGCCTCATAGTTGTTGACGCGGACGGAATGATCGTTGCGGTGAATCCGGCCACGGAGGAAATTACAGGATACTCCAGGGATGAACTGATCGGGAGTCCCTGTACAATCCTGGACTGCGATAAGTGCACACCAAGACATTCAGATGGCGATGGATTCACGTGCGATCTGTTCAAGACCAAACAGATCGAGAGGCGAAAGTGCAACATCACGAGAAAGGACGGGCTCGTCCTGCCGGCAATGAAGAACGCCGCGGTCCTGGTGGACCCAGACGGCAATGTCACCGGAGGCGTGGAAACCCTCATGGACTTGCGTGAGATCGTGATGAGAGACGAGCAAATTGCCAGACTCAGCTCCGCACTCAAGGGCAAGGATCGTTTTCATGGGATCATCGCCAAATCCCGGATAATGCTGGATGTCTTTGACCTGATCACCGATGCGGCCCAATCGGACGCGCCTATCGTCATCTACGGTGAAAGCGGCACAGGAAAGGAACTGGTCGCGGAGGCGATTCACAGCCGGGGCAAACGCAAGCGCGGTCCTTTTGTCAAAGTGAACTGTGCGGCTCTGAGTGAATCCCTCCTGGAGAGCGAACTCTTCGGACACGTAAAGGGCGCATACACCGGAGCGGACCGGACAAGAAAAGGCCGTTTTGAACAGGCCCACAAAGGAGACATTTTTCTCGATGAGATCGGCGATATTCCACTTTCCATGCAAGTCAAAATCCTGAGAGCGCTGCAAGAAAAGGAATTTGAGCGGGTGGGAGACAGCACTCCGGTCAAGGTGGATGTTCGGATCATCTCCGCTACCCACCAGGACCTGAATGAAATGATTCATAGGAAGGAATTCAGGGATGACCTTTTCTACCGCCTCAATGTGATTCCTATCCATTTGCCCCCGTTGAGACAGCGGCTTGGGGATCTGCCGTTGCTTCTGGAGCATTTCCTGGAAGAGAACCGCCTGAAAACAGGCAAGAACATAATCAGCATCAACAATGAAGCTATGGAAGCGCTATTGGCGTACGATTGGCCGGGCAATGTCAGAGAGTTGATCAATGCCATAGAGTATGCGTTTGTCGTTTGTCGAAAAGGGACCGTAGAGAAGACGCACCTCCCCGAAACAATCGTGGGAAACAGGGGTAGGCTCGCGCCGCGCACCCAGGGAGTCAAGGACCGGCAGGATGAACTGGAGCGTGTCCTGCAAGCCATGAGACAGGCCGCCGGCAGGAAGGCCGAAGCAGCGAGGTTGCTCGGAATTTCAAGGCAAGCTCTGTGGAAAAAGATGAAGAAACTGGGAATAAAGGCTGATTTTAACGGCTGAGATTCGCCGGCAGTATTGTTCCGAATGTAGGTCCACACTCGTCGTCACCCCGTCGAACCCGGATCGGAGTCAGGGATTCGCCGGAATGACGTGCCGGGAACTAGCCTATTATTTGACGTGGTGCGCGCAAAGCTTTGCGGAAGTTGGGCCATAGTACTTCTCGAAAGTTGTCACGGAAACTGAGATTGCTTCGTCGCTTCACTCCTCGCAATGACCAGAAGGTAGCGTGGCATTGGCAAGGCGAGAGCCCGAAACAATCCGTGAAAGGACGGAAGACGGGCTATCCGGTGGGCCTGATCCGTGAGCCTGGTTTTAGGCTGGGGAGCGTCTGTTCTGGCGGAGAGTCAGCCGAGTCAATCGACCCATGCCCGGACCAATCTGGCCAGGGACTCGGTTGGAGGTACGCGAAGCGGGCGCTTGTTGTGAAGCGCCTGAATTGAAACGGTCAAGCGCTCAACTTTGTCGTCAACAGAGTAGGAATGGTAAGGTCGCACCAGCTTGATCCAATCCTCAAAATCCCATATTCTTTGCTCGCGGCGTGCCATCTTGAAGCGATTCATATCACCCTCCGGAGCACGCGCCGTGGAGATAAATGTGATTTCGAGGTCCATGAACTGTTCCAGATGAAGATCCTGAAGCTTGTGGGACTTCTGTATCCAGGAATAGATTATGAAGAACTCATTATCTTGAACGTCACGGTAATCCAGGGTGATCGATACCTTCGGAATTCCACGGGTTGTCTGCGGCAGCCTCAGGGGACCCGTGAACCGGTTTCCTCCAGCTTCCAACTCGATCGTTCGGAGCATGCTGGCGCCATCAGGCGCGAAACTAATCCCATATTTTACTGCTGCCAGAATCTGCTCCCGGAATGGCAGCACTTCAATTCTCGGACGTTCCCAATCTTGAATCTCATCACAGATCTTCAACACCGCCGCCAAACCCGTCTCCGAAAGTGACACCGGCGCATCCGCGCAATCATGCATGGCCACTGCGCACAGCGCGTCCTTGTGAGCAATGATGGGATCAGTCTCAGCGCCACTCCCCGCATGTATTCTTGCCAACAGGTGAGCTAGGTGGGCAGCGCTCACAACTCCGTGGTTCAGTCCGCAATAGGCCGAATCAGGCAAGAAAACCTCCAACTCATCAAACTGCCTTTTCACTTTTTCGTTGAGGAGTCGTATGCTATCATTTATCGTCTCATGGATATTCTTTCGGAAACTCGTGACTTCTTCGCAATCCAAGTGCTTGGCCTCGTACTTCACAAGATCGTAGATTTCCAGGACGTGCCCTACATCGTGGAACAGTGATGCCATGAGCCAGTTCCTCACGCTGATTTCCACAGGAAGCGTCATGCCTGGAAACGCTTGGTTGATCAGGAATAACCCAAAGAAGCATACGTCGAGCACGTGAATGAAGTGGTCACGGTAGTGATTCTTGGTGGCATAGAAAAGGGCCTGCGTAACAGCCATTTGATGCAAATGATGTTCCAACTGAAGATTTCGTGGCAGGTCAGCGACGAGCGCGGCATACTCAGAGACCACGTATGAAATAACGGCCGGGAAATCCGTTTTTTCTCCAACATAATTGTCTTTGGGGGCGTCGGAAAAATAGAACACACTGTCTGAGCCGAGTTCCTTCCGCTCATTGTCCCTCTTGTCGCGTCGCACAATGAAACAGAACTTGATTGCTCTTGCCAGTCTTTCATACAGATCCAACCGCTCCTTGGTGGACAATGACGCCAAAACCCTGCCATCCGGTCCGATCTCACAAGCAAAGACATTGAGGAAATATGCGAGCAAGAATGGAAATGATATTATGATCTTCTGAGGAGTGAGGGGGGGTTCTTCAGTCACCGAACCCAAACTGTTCTTGTGCCCTATCCGGCCTAAATAGCTACTGAAGGCCCCAAACAACCTCACATAATAATCTTCTTCGTCCTTGCCCGCTTCAGTTCTGGGTATGCGATGTTTCGCCAAGAACGTCAGGGCATCCACAATGACATCAACGTCTTGGAATGACGCAGAAACTTGTCTGAGGCGCTCCTTCAGGAGCCCATTCAGAAATGAGACCAGCACGGTGGGCTCGCCCGCGTTGCAAAGGCGATGACAGTCCCTCCAAAGGTCAATATCTTTCCGCTGAAGGCTCGATCCCAATATCAAGCACGGGGTAACCAGGTTACAGAGAGCCTCGAAATTCTCGATGTCTCTGTGCTTGAAACGAGCTTCATGGGCAGGCCACTCTTCCCTCGATCCCGTTGCCAACAACACGAACAGTCGTTCACTAACGGTGAACGGGAAGACCAAGACCTCAACATTTGGTTCATACGGATCGAATTCGCCAAGGGGACGTTCACGCTTGCAATATTCGTCTGATGAATCAGGAAGAATGGTCGAGTACGCACAGCTCGGGTCGCGCCACTTATGGACGAACCAGTCAGAGGGTCGAAATGACAGTGGAGTTCCTTGCGCAAACGCCTCAGTTCTCACCGTGAAGAACAGGTCATTGTTTTCAGTTTCTAGAAGAGCAAACCGGGCACACTTTACAAGCTCAGCAAGAACCCGGAAAAGATCCTCAGTTTCTTCCTCTGAGCATGGATCCCATGCGCCAAACATCTGACGCAATACATCGGGATCAGGAGGAGCAATCGTCTCACTGCGCATTGCCTGCCTCCAGGGCCTCTCGGAGTGTCTTGAGAATGAAATTCAGAGAAGTTGTTCCGCGCTTGTGTATGAATTGACACACTTGGTTCACTGCCATCGCAGCGGCTCTGACCTCCCTTGAAGGGTTTGCGGTCAGGACGACTACGGGAATCTCTGGCGCAACTTCTTGCAGGTCACGGAGGAATGCGAGTCCTGTTCTGAATCCCTGCTCTATGTCTTTTTCCTCCCCATACTTGTCGCCCGGGGGCATCATGATGTCGAGGAGGATAATGTCAGGCTTTTCGGAAATCTTGGCATACGCTTCATCTCCGTTCACGGCCGTGAGAACCTTATAGCCGGCTTTTTCAATACGTGCTTTGAGATGCTCGTTTGGGCCATCTTCAGCATAAAGGAGCTTGACCATGGTTCGTCTCCCATTAGGGTACCTTTCGCGGTAAGGTCACGGTAAACGTAGTGTTAAAGCTCTCCCAGTTGATTTGCTCATTCATGGAATGTTGTTTGCCGGCTCGGATACTGGACACGCTCCTGGTTCCACCATGTTTCTTGACTACCTCGGAAACCATGAAGAGCCCAAGACCAGCCCCGGGGATCGGCCTGCGGTTATCCTTGACGGAGGAGCGAAATCCGCGCTCGAATATCTGTTCGTTCTCTTCAATTGGGATGCCGTGCCCGAAGTTGTTTACCTCCAGTTCTACGGAATCCGTCACTCGATAATACGTCGCGCGGACAATGATCTCCTTTTTGTTGTGAGAGTACTTCACGCCGTTGTGGATCAGGTTCGCCAAGAGCAGTGCAATGTGCTGCTCATCCCAATACACGTCGGGGAAGGACGCGTCAATCTCATATGCAAAGGTAATTCCCCTTTCCTGCGCAGCAGATATGAAGTGCTCGATCTGTTGACTGATCAATTGCTGCAGGGAAAAGGGCATGTCAAAACGATACGTGCTTTTGGCAAGGTTTACATATCCATAGAGGGAGTCGCTTTGCGTCTGCAATTCCTTGACTCCTTTTCGCATGTCCGCGACCGTCTCCAGTATCGAAATTTCGTCGAATCCATCCGTGTCACACACATCTTCCAGACCTTCCATCGCTGTGCTGATGCCAAACATACTCTGATTCAGCGTGTGGAACGTAACATCTATGTAATGACTGAGTCTTCTTCTCTCCTCCTCAAGACCGAGGGTCCTCAGGCTGTAATTGATGTGATGGGAGACTTCTCGCGCGATGTTCCGTACACACCTCCCGAAGACCTGCGAAAAGCCGCTGGAGCCGTGTCGCCGGTTCAGTAGAACCAGACAGCTTTCCCCTTGCTCGTGGAGCGTTATGGGACAAAACACTGCGGTGGACACCTTACCAGCACGCGTATCCTCGATCAATTCTACGATGGCCGGCAGTTCCGGGTACCGTACCTCGTCTCGTGGCCAAAAAGCATTTCGCCTGGCCGCGAACAAGTCCTGAAAGCGTTCTGCGTCCACAGCAAAAACTGGGGTTGTAGGGGTCGAGCGCGCTTTGGTCACCAGGCCTTCACTCTTCTCGCCGCGGCGGGTACGTTCTGAACTGACAAGATAATGGGCCTCCTCTATTTCAAGAAACTCGGTGATTCGTCGCAGAACAAACGAAAGATGGCGCCACAAAGCGTCTTGGTTGATGTCACTAGGTTCCAGATGGACGGCGTCAAACGGATTCCGTGTGGCGAAGAGCGCGCCAATCTCCCGAATGAACTGCCCGTCATTTGATCTTCTCTCTGATTGATAGGCTCGTTCGGCAAGACTCTGGAGATTTCCTGCGCATTTCTCTATCAATTCCTGACGATCCCGACGCTGTTCATGATCATGCCATTTGATAGGCCGTGCCGTTTTCGGGCGGGCCGTGGAGTCTAGAAATTTGCTGCGCCACCACCGCGGTTCATCTTGGCAAAAGCCAGCCGCCTCATCGAGTGCTTGAACCGTGACTCCCAGTTCGCGCGCGACCTGATTGAGGCCTTTGCGAATGGGTCTTTCCTGACTTTCCCGATGCTCAATTCTCTGCATGTCACCACACACGAAAACACCGGCTACCTTTCCTTCCACTAGAATCTGCACAAAATACTTTTGGAGCCCCACCCAGCATTTTCCAAAATAGGGCTTTTTTGCCTTGCGTTGATTCTTGATGATCGAGCATATGGACTCATTGCATCGCTTGGCTCCCTCAGGGTGATCGCGGACACGCGAGCACAGATCTGAGCGGTGCCGTTCTAAACCTACCGCGTCTATTCGCTGAAAGTCATTTCCGGCAGGCTCAATGACCGTCAGTACTGAGTCTAGAGTACGACTAAAACCTGCGAGAAGATAGCTGATTGTCTCAGGTTCCACGAGCTGGGTCAGCCGGGTCACTCCAAGCGGTTCGATCTTCCGGTACTGATACGCCAGTATCCAGTATGATTCAGTCAGAAGCACATAGCGGGGCCCCACGCTCGGGAGCGTTCTTCGGCTGAATGCCTCTGCAGTTTTTCGATCCTTGAATGCGCTCCTAGGCAAGACGCGGTGGGCATACCAACATTCCGGATTATCGCAGCCAAATTCGACCAGATCGCCCTCGGGATTGAAGGAATGGCTGTGAACTTCCTCGCAGTGGTTGCAAGTGAACTTGACTACAGAGAGAATCTCCCCTTCCTGCCCCATCATCCAGCGGCTCCCAATAATCCGGACTCCAGACCGGAATCGTGTGGCGACAAGCCTCCCCTCTGCGTCTTGATATTCCTCAACATCCACAGGAAGGGTTGTTGGGCTTCACAATCCAATTGAGTCGCCTCCGTTCACCTCCGACACGCGAGTCATGCGCGCCATCCGTCGAAACTGAGTTTTTGCGTCCGCAATCAGTATATCGTAGCGTTGGTCTGTCGTCAACCGACTCCATCACAATTCCCGCTCAACCAGAGACTTCGCTGCGCTGATTGCCCAACAGAAAGGATGAAACCATATCAATGAGCCTGTTGAGAGGTTGATGGCCGTCTCCCCTACTCGGGACCGGCTCTTCCATTGAGGAACATGCTGATTCCCCCATCCGAAATACGCTTTGGAATTATCAAGTCCTTTCTTTGTACTTGATCAGCGGCCCGTAAAACTTGGTCTCGCAATAGTGGCAATAGAGGGTGAGCGGGTCCTGGTCCACAACCAGGAATTTCCCGGGGACTTCTTCATGGTTGGTTATGCAGAATCTGTCGGGACAGACCACGATATCACCGACTTCTTCGGGGATTTCAACCTTGTGTTTTTCGGTCACCCTGTGGTCTTCGATTCGGGTCACCGTAGCATGGGGAGCTATCAGCGCCACCACGTTGAGCATATCCCGCGTCAGGCCCAGGTTCTCCACCTTTATGATATCCTTCTTCTTCATGGACGGAGACTCGAAGTTGACGCCGATAGCGATAATGTCCCCGGTCTCACGGGCCAGGGTATTCAACCCGAGGAGTTGAGCGATCAGGAAGGCATTCCCGGCTGGAATGTGATCGATTACGATACCTCTTCGGATCTTTGCAATGGTGACGGTTCTGTCGCTCATTGGACCGCTCCTAGAATCAGGGCGAGGAGGGCCTCGCGAACAAAGAGCCCGTTGCGGGCCTGGTCGAAATAGTACGCGTGCTCAGTGGCATCCACGTCCTGGGCAATCTCGGTTACACGGGGAAGGGGATGCATGACCTTCATGTGAGGCTTGGCGTCCTTGAGCATGCTCGCCTCAAGGCGGTAGATACTCCGGAACTTCTCGGCCATCGGCGTCTTATCTTCAAGCCTTTCAGTCTGGATGCGGGTCATGTAAAGGATGTCCACTTCACCGATGTAGTCCTCAATGCGGCTTCCTTCCTCGAATTTGAGTCCACGTTCCTTGGACGCCTTTCGGCATTCATCGATAACGGAATGGGGCATGGCCAGGTCTCTGGGGGATATGAAGACCAGCTCGCAATCACTGTATTTCAGGAGGGCCTCGGTCAACGAATGGACTGTTCGACCGTTTGCCAGATCGCCTACCATCGCGATTCTCAGGCCGTCGATTCGTCCCAAGGTCTGTTGGATCGAGTATAGATCCAGCAGGGTCTGAGTCGGATGCTGATTCGGACCATCCCCCGCGTTTATGACAGGGATCGCCGCGGCCTCCGCGGCAAGCCGTGCAGCGCCTTTGAGAGGATGACGAATAACAATGATGTCAAATCCATATCCATCGTGCATCCTGACCGTGTCCCAGAGGGACTCCTGCTTCATCGCTGAAGTGATCCGAGCGTCATAGAACCCGCCGGTCTTGCCTCCGAGATTGCGCATGGCAACTTCGAATGACGTTCGGGTACGAGTGGACGGCTCAAAAAAGAGCATGGCCGCCACCTTGTCCCGACACATGCTCCTCTTGTCCGGATGATCGCGAATACCGTCTACCCTGGAAAGGATGTAGTCGATCTCCAGACGTGTCAGATCATTCATGGAGATGATGTCTCTTCTCTGGAAATTCATGAAGCACCGCCTGGGAGACTGAGCCCGGCCTGACCGTCTCAAGGGTTGATAGCGAAATCGAGTCATGAAAAAGGCGCGGCTGTCGTAGCCCGCGGCCCCAGGAGCGCCAAGCCGGCTCAGCTAGAATTCGCCCACAATATCCACACCCAGCCGCGGGCGACCTTGGTTTGCTAAGACCGGTACCGTGTTCCAAGAACAATAGTCTCTCGAACAGTCCCGGGCAACCGCAAACCTTCAAAGGGTGACCAACCGCAACGCGTCTTCAGAGGGCCTCTTTCCTTGATCCTCCCATTGACGACCAGGGTAGAGCCCGATAGATCCAGCAACGTCAGGCTGGCAGCCGCGCGTTCCTCTATTCTACCCTGGGATCGCGCAATATAGGGATCGAGTATCTGTCCCGGGGCTACTGCCAGAGCTTCGGCAACGCGCATGGGCGTGAATCCGCAATCCTTCATGAGCCATCCGGCAAAGGGCCCCAGCGTGTCCAGGTGAGGCATCCCCGCCGCGCCGTTGCGCTTGTCGTCAAGGGTGTGTGGAGCGTGATCCGAGGCGAGCACGTCCACCTCCCCGTTTCTGAGCGCCTCGACCATAAACAACCGGTCACTCTCGGATCTCAAGGGGGGGTTACTCCCCAGAAGCCCCGCCGACCCCTGCACCTCCACATTCAAGGCGCAAGAGACCTTTCCGTGGTCCACACTGAAGAACAAATGATGCGGCGTGACCTCGCAGCTGACTCTCTGCCCGGCATCCCGGTTGTATTCGGTGATCAGCCGCACCGATCTCTCAGTGGAAATGTGACATATGTGGGAATTTAGCCCCAGCTTGGCGGAAAGTTCAAGGACTTTTTCAACCGCAACAATCTCCGCCTCCGGAGGCCTAGTGACCCATCTTGGTCCCTCCTTTGGGCTATTCCTGAGGGTTTCCGGGTCTTCGGCGTGAAAGAACACTCGACAACCGCGGTACCGGGAAAGAGCCTCTTCGAGAGAAGTCCAATCGGAGAACGACAGAGCAGAGAAATCAGCGTCAAGATAGACCTTAAATGGGGCATCTTCCCACGGCCGGGATTCCCGAGTCACAAGTCCGTACAGCACAACCGGCACAGCGGAAGCGTCGGCAATCGCTTGCTTGAGGGAGTAGGACCGTTCGTCCGACGGAGGAATCGGATCATTGGGCATCGCACCGAATAAGGTCACGCCGCCGTTGATCGCTGCCAGCCCCGCAGTGGAGAAGGTTTCCTTCCTGCACTGGGCTTCCCGCCTCGCGGTCTGTTCCGCGTCCGCGGAGTCCGGAAGAGGATATTCCCGGGCATGGACGTGCATGTCTATGAAACCGGGGAAGATCCACAACTCAGGGTTTACCTCGACCCGCGGATCTTCCACGGACACAATAGTCCCGGGCACCGGGTCCACAACTATTGTGGCAGGGCGAGCACCGGTCGGCAGCACCACCTGACCGCTTATGGAATAAGTATTCATGCTACGGGCGTCAGCGCGGCAGAGTGGAACAGCGACTCAAAAGTCGGCAATGTCCTGTACCTGTCGGCGCAGTGGGAGGCTCATGATTCTTCCATGGCCGTGATCAGGGTCCGGCAGAAGGCCGGCAGATCATCGGGCATCCGGGAGGTGATCAGGTTCCCGTCTCTGATCATTTCCACATCTTCCCAGACTGCCCCTGCATTCACCATGTCATCCTTGATTGCGATGTAGGACGTGGCCTTCTTGCCTTTGAGTATACCCGCGCTTACGAGCATCCAGCCACCATGACAGATAGAGGCCACCACTTTTCCCCGGTTGAAAGCATGCTTCACGAGATCGACCATAGGAGGGTGCAACCGCATCTTGTCCGGCGCGTATCCGCCCGGGATGACGACCGCATCGAAGTCATCGGCCGACACGGTGGAAGCCTCCTTGTCGACTTCCACAGGAATGCCGTACTTGCCGTGGTAGACAGTTGAGGTTCCGGAGCCGACGATCGTGACTTCGACTCCCTCTTCCTTAAGCCTGTAATAGGGGATCCACAATTCAAACTCATTGTAGATCTCCTCAGCAAGAATTGCAGCCCTTTTCCCTTTGAGTCTCATGGCATTCTCCTGTTCTTGTCGTAGGACAACCTGTCTGAGCGACTTGGACGGTTCCAGGTCGACCGCTCATGGCCGATCATCTACTTCCAGGGATGCTATGCGCATCTCATCGCGGCCTTCAAGAATCTGGAGGGCCGCTGACGAGCACGAAGGACAATACGGTTGGTATTCCAGGGTAGTATGCTCTTCATTGCAGTCCATGCACTTCCTCTTGAGGGGAATTATCGTGATGTTGATGTCAGCTTCCTCGGCCACAGTGCCCTTGGACAACACCTCGAAAGCAAAGCGGATCGCGTCCGGGAGAACAGCCGTGAGCACACCGAACTCCAGATTCACACGAACCACCTTCCCTGCGTTGTGAATGCGGGCCTGTTCTTCCAAGATGTCCATGATGCTCTGGACTATTCCCATTTCATGCATGAGGTCGCCTCAATAGACCACTGGAGAAAGCAAGCCCGCCGAGATTCAGCGTGGGGCCGGACCGGACTGACCTTCAGCCCCGGGGGTATTCCCCTGTGGCGCTCCGCTCGAGCCGAAAATCCTGAGTCGTGAAGCGCGGAAAGCGCTTAAGGCCTCCCTATCGCCGCGCCCATGCCGGAATCTGCCAGGGGCCGCTGTTGATCTGCTGAAAGAGTCCTTTTCCGGTCAGGTCCATATAGACCCTGTAAGACTTTTGGGGGTCGCTGTTGGAATGGGTGCTGAAGGCTATTGTCCGCCCTCTATAAGCATACACCGTGTACACAAGGCCTTCGGGCCCCGAATAGAAGTCCATAGCCGTCTCTTTGCCCGGGATGTCGGTCGCGTGTTCGGAATCCCTTGTGGTGATGTGTTTCATGGATTCCAGGTTGGGCAATCTGAGCAACTGCTGAGCATATGTCAATGAAGGCGCCGCCATCAGGACCGCGAGAGCAAGAATCGCAAGGGTTCGCATTCTTTTAGGAGTCCTTTCCCGTGAGTATGGGATCTGAATTGGATTCTATAACAGATCACGAACCAGAGGACAACTCGGAAAACGTGCGCATGGCAAGCCCTCAGTTTCGCGGGGCGGATCCTCTCGTCGCGAGTGTCATTGCGAGAAGTGAAACGACGAAGCAATCCCCGTATTTAGCGCGTAGCAGATTGTTTCGCCGCGCTCGCAATGACATCCCGGCAGTGCGCCGGAATGACGGAATGATTATTGCGCATGCTCCCGGTATTCGCAGATTGCCTATTCCGGAAGGCCCCTAGCTCAAGACAATAATTGCGTGCGGACCGGTGTGCCGATCCCGGGTTACGTATCCACGGTCAATCGCAGCAGGGCAATCGCACAGTGAACTTGGCCCCGGGGCTGCCCTGTTCGACGGTGATCGATCCGCCGTGGGCCGACACCAACGCATCAACGATGGATAGCCCCAGGCCGGTACCACCCCTTTCTCGTGATGTGGTAAAGAATTGCTCGAAGACCCTTGAGATGTTGTTTTCGGATATGCCGGGGCCATCGTCGCTGACTGTGATGTCCACGAATTGGTGGTCATTCGTTTCCGCTATCTTGATTCCGACATGAGCGTGGACATGTTCCCCACCGTGCTGTCGGCAATTGTCGAGTAGGTTTGACAGTATAGAATCCAATGTCACTGCGGCCATCTTCACCGTTGCTGTTTCATCTCCGTGTTCCAGTGTCACGGCCGGCCAGGCTCCGGCGCATCTAGCGACCGCACTTTCCACGACCTCCAAGACGTCGGCGCTCTCGTTGCCGGGCTGGACCAGGTCCGCGCGGGCCAGATCCAGCAATCGCCTCACAAGTCTTTCAAGGCGTTTCAGGTCATCCTCCAGCATTTTCAGGAAGCGCTCTCTGTCCGCTCCGCTCATCTCGTCCATGTGATCACGGAGTAGTTCCGCTGTTCCCCTCATTGAGGCTATAGGTGTCTTGAACTCGTGTGAAACATTTGAGGCAAACGCGCCGATATACTCAGCCCGTTTTTGCAAGGTCACGGCCATTCCGGCAAACGCGGCTGAAAGCCGGGCGACCTCGCGTGTGCCCGGATTGTCCAAAGGGACTGCCGCCCCCTTCTTTCCCTCGGTTACACGCTCCGCCTGGCCGATCAACGAGGCGACCGGGCGGGTGATAGTGTATGAGGTGAGTACGGAAACCAAAACAACCGCCGCGATGATGACCAGGGCCGCGGCGAGCAGGTGGTATCGCTTCAGGTACAGCGCCTTTACAATGTCCAGAGGCGTCCGAGAGAGCACCACCGCTCCCAGTACCCGGTTATCATGGATTACCGGCATGGCCACAAAGACCCGAGTCCGGTTTCCTCGGCTCAAGGATTCAAGCGGTGGGGTAGGGTTGTCTGAAACCCGTTCTCGGAGGAGGCTCACATGCTCTCCCTTCAAGCAACGACGCACCTCCGGGCGTGACATGAGATCCATTCCCAACTCGTCCCCGGTCGTGCCGACCACGGTTCCCCGGAAATCGAGCACTCGAATCCCGGCTAGAGTGACGCGCCTTGCGGTCTCCAGCATGGGTCTCATCCGTTCGGCCGCAGCCTGCGCAAAGGGATCAGGCCGCGCCAAGGATGGAACCGCCTTCGCCCCCCGGGGCCATACGATGTCCGTTGCAGCGTCCAGCTTGGGCAGAATCGGTGCCAGCTCCGCGTTGTCCACCACCGCGACAAAATTGGATTCTGAAACGGGCACACCGTAGGAAGAAACATCGCCGCGCCCCTCAGATCCCGGAGGTTCGGCAGCGAGCAGTCGAAGCAACTCATCCTTGTATGCCGTGGCAAACAGCGCTCCCTGCACGATCAAATTCGATTCGGTGCGTCGAACCAATTCCACGTCATATAGGCGCAAGAACGCTATGCCCCCTAGAGGCAGGAGGAGAATGACCAGGTTGACCAACACCAAAACGGTCCTTAGATGAGGTTGCCGGAGCATGTTTTACGTCCAATCTAATCGCACGGGTGACTCCCGTAATACCAATGCGCAATCAAGAGAGTGAGATCGATTTCCTGGGTGCCACTGCCGGCTTGCCCAGCAGTGCTTTTTATCACTTGTTTGAACGCGCATTCCTATGAAAGTCCCGTGAAAGAACCACGCCTTTCCGGGTCAACGTATGGGGTGGTTTGGAGGGGAGCCACTGCGCGTGGGGCGATTGAGCGGGCCCCGACAGCTTGCGTGACATGACAGCTGTCGGTAACATGACGTTGAAATGCCTGCCCGGCTAGGGCCTCCCCTCCAAGTCCATGCGCAGCGT
>Ga0190286_1000229_pt1 | contig 26142 bp, 22 predicted proteins | sample 48691834_MG_FD_183241 | JGI IMG/M metagenome (GOLD analysis project Ga0190286, IMG submission 183241) | Hydrothermal vent microbial mat bacterial communities from Southern Trench, Guaymas Basin, Mexico - 4869-18-3-4_MG | ecosystem: Environmental > Aquatic > Marine > Hydrothermal vents >... | reverse complement strand
CGCCTTCAGCCAGCTAACCCCACTATGAAACCTATCTATGTCGACCCCGCCGATGTGGAGATCCAGGGCAAAGTGGTCATGGTCATCCGTAAGGTCTAATAGGCGGGATCTCTCCGAAACATAGGAGATTTGTATCGTCTCTGGCAGGAGGGTAATAGTCAATCCCGGCCCGTTCCCCTCTATCCATCTTCTCCGGTGAGCCGCCGGAGTTCGAGTGGCCGCCATAAACCCTTACGCCTCCCGTCTTACCGAAGCTATAGAGCACCGATGCTCATCAACGGCATTGCCGCTTGTGCTGTTTTATAATGTGGGGTAAGAAAGCCTCATATGTAACCCCCTTGACCGCTATGTCCCCCTTGAAATCGGGTAGGCTGATGGTCAACTTCCCATCGGTGCAGACGAAAAACCCACTTTCTAAGATCGTTCCATCGTAAGTATCCCAAATCTCGATCTGATAATGGGCATCTCGCATCCCTATGACACCGATCGAACCGCCGGTTACCGTCGGAGGATAGGGATTCTTGTGGATGCTCCGCTTATCATGCACCCAGAGCAGGAATTTAGAACCGTTAGATAATCCCAGAGCCTCGAGCGTGGAGTTGTTAACCTCCAGATCAGCCTCCTTAAAGGCCTCTGCTTCCAAATCCTCCCCGACGAGATACTTGGCCAAAGCATTAAAATGATGGTAAAGGCCATTGGAATCTATATGCTCCCAGTACCAGGGCAAAGCTGAACTGCGGGACATCGTAGACGCCCATAAGGCATTGTGAATCCCAATCCCATGCGTATCGGCCCTATCCAGATCCCCCTCGACATCAAGTCCCCACTCCCATATACAGCATGGCTTGCTCAAGTTAGCGCGAAGGGTATTCAGCATATTACGTATATTCTGCACCGTGTTATCCTCGAAATCGGGGAAATTATATAGATGTTGGTCAACGATGTCCAGCTCTGATAGCTCCCATAATCTGAAGAACCAGGAATCGGAAGGCCACCACCTCACCGGCGAGGCCGTGCTCGTGGTAATGAGGTGATCAAAGGCATCGATCTGAGCGATGTATTCGGCCATCTCACGGTGCCAGGAGATGATGTTTTCCACATCCGTCGAGCCATAGTGCTCACTTAATATCAGCCAGTCGATCTCATTGAATAGTTGCCAGGCGAGCACATTTGTAGAATAGCCCCACCGAGCGATGATATATCTCAGCCTGCGTTTATAGAAGTCTCTGGCCTCGCCGCTGCTAAAGAATTGCCTGGGTGAGGTCAAAGGCCCCCCATTAGCTGCATTGTAAGGGTTTGATCTCCAATCGACGCTCTCAGTTGTAGAGTGCACTCGAAGATCCCTGGTCTGGCTAAAGCAAAGCACGATCCAAACGTCCTTCTCACGAGCCAAGTCGATGAGGTAATCCAGTTTCCAAGCACTGGCCATGTTGTATTCCCCCACTACGCCACTGTAATACAGCCAGACACCGTAATTGTAGGGATAGGGAACCCATTCAAGGGCAGCATTCTCTGGGACCATAGGCATCCGCAGGGCGTTCTCTTGATTGCTCTGCATCCTTTGCATATAGTTTTGATAGTCATAAGTTCCTCTGTCTTGGACCGCGGTCCAAGTCCAAGCGATATTTTGGCCGAGAGGCATGAAAAATTCACCCGAGTCGAAGCGGAAGAAATCCGAAGTGGGGGAGCTTATCCTAACGAAGCCTTGACTATCAGACATGATGGCATCGAAATAAAAGGTCCCAGAGCGACTTGTCCCACTGCTATCGGCGACCTCAATATGATAACTGTACCTTCCGATCTTCTGGGGGGCGAAACGGATCTTCCAAACAGGGTCGCCCTGAGGATCGAATTGCTCGTAATCGTTATCATCTAACCGGCGTGTGAAATCCTGGTAATAGAAGCCAGGCACCGTAAGGGTCTCCCCGGAGGGGGTTACAAAGAGCCCCCGGACATCCACTTCATTAGGGTCAAAGGGGTTATCATAGGTCGAGGAAAGCCGAAAGGTGACCTCGAACTTCTCATAGAGGCCAACGGTGTTCGAATTGATGGAAATATCCAGTATGCCCGTGCCTGCGAACGATCCCCATGAGAGGCATGTGGCTAAGGCAGAGACCACGATGCATCCATAGGCCAAAAGACTCAGCAACCTTGATCTAAGGTTCATGGAAGTTTCCTCCTGTCTGCTCGTCGCTGTCCCAGGCTATAATGTAGGGGAAGGAGCCTCCGGAGCTGCTTTCTGCGCAGAAACGCGATCAGCTCAGCATCGTCTATCCGGGGTTTTCTTTTTAGCCAACTGCCGAAATACCCAAGCAGAAGGCCCAGGCCGGCGATGACCGGTGGCCGGTCCCTTCCCATGCGATAGAGGCCGCGCGCCAGGATAAACAAAGGGTGTGAGCCCATGAAATATGCCCCTTTGCCACGTTCCAGTCCGGCCTTGATAACCCCACTGCGCTTGCCGATCGGGCGGTAGTGTAAAACGACCAAATCCCTGAAAGTTCTGGTTTGCCATCCAAGGAGTTGAGCCTTGAGGTCATCTATGGCGTCCCAACCTAAGCTTCTAACCAATCCACCGATCTGCTCAAAGCATTCTCGGCGATAAACCTTAGTAGGGCCATAAACGGTGTCCAGGGGCGCTTTGTCGAGAAGCCAGCGGCCGTGGCGGAAGGTATAGAGCGCCCCTCCCGCTATCCCCAGAGATGGGGACACGGCGAAACGCCTGAACAATTCCTCAAAGTAGAGGGCGTTAAACGAGAGGTCAACGTCTAACTTCACGATGAAGTTATAGTCTCGATGCTCGAGGCGTCCATACCCCTCATAGAAGGCCGAGACAACCCCGGCGCCGCGCTGCCGCCTGCCTCGGTTCGGAAGGCGGATCAACCTTATCCAAGGATACCGTATAGCATATGACCAGATGATATCCGCTGTTTCATCCGAGGAGCCATCATCCACAATGATCCACTCCAGAGGCTGAACTGTCTGGCTAATCACACATCTAATAGTCCGTTCGATGTACTCGTCTTCATCACGTGCGGGAGAGATTATGACATACAAAGGAGAAACCCCCTTTCGGTTATCTCAGATCAATCCCTCTGATCCGGATTTCAAGATCCTCGCTTAGGAATGCAAAACCCAGATTCAATATGCCGCCAACTCAGCGTGGCTCGATCCCCAGCAGCCAGCGCAGTGTAGGGTAGCACAGGTCGATCTTGCGATCGGCGTATTCTCGCCTATGTCGTGATAAGAACGGCCTCGAGAGCCCATAATAGAGGAGCCGTAGACCTACCTGCAGGATAGAGAGGAACCTAGCGGCAAAGTAGCCGCATCGACCATAATACTTATCGAAATATCGAAGCCTGCTCCTAAATAGTTCAGTGTGCATCGCCAGAGCATGGCATTGCGTAGATTGCCCGCCGTAGTGGATGATCTCAGCATCGGGCAGGAAATATATCTGCCAACCACTTCGTTTGATTCGGTGGCACCAATCCGTCTCCTCAGCATAAAAGAAGAAGCGCTCGTCCATTAGACCGACCTGTTCTATGGCCTCCTCCCGGATCAATAGGCAGCAACCACTTACCACATCTACCTCGCGAAGGCTGTTGTGTTCCCAATAGCCCATAAGATGCGCGCCCAGAATTCGATTTCGTGAAGAAAGCTTATCGAGGTACAAAGCGCGAAATAGAAGATCCCAGAGTGTGGGAAAAGCGCTGCAAGATCGCTGCAAAGTACCGTCAGGATTCAGCACTCGAGGGCCTAACGCACCAACTCGTCGGTGTTCGTCCATAAATTTGACCATCGCCTGCATTGCGCCGGGCAGGATAAAGACGTCATTGTTCAGGATAAGCACATAGCGGCCTCTGCTTAGCTTGATAGCCTGGTTGTTCGCAGCAGCATATCCTCTGTTCCGCTCATTCACGATGAGATTCACCCAGGGGAATCTCTCCCTGATCATCTCCACACTGCCATCCTGGGAGGCATTATCCACTACAAAGACCTCCACGTTGAGGCCTTCCGAGCCCTCGGATATCGATTGCAAGCATCTCTCCAGAAGAGCGCATTGGTTGAAATTAACGATAGAAATGGAGACGTCGATCATGTCATTTCGCCCTGCCCCTCTCGATACCCTAACCGCTCATAGTAGGCGGATATCTGGCGGTAGCATAGGGCAGCGAGGGCTTGATTACACCCTTCGACTGCCCCTGCTAGGAAGTAAAGGAGCGGCATCGTTAGCCGATTACGAACGAAAGGGTTGATGAGGTCCTTCGCGATCCGACTCGGCAGATTGCGCCGGGAGAACGCCGATCCTCTTCCGAAGCAAGATGCGAGCTCCGGATGCTTTCGGTGAAGAACGGCCAGGTTCCGACCGTATCTGCGCGCTCTCTCCATCAGCTGCTCACGGCTCAAGTCGTGATGGTGGTAGCCTATCGCTTGCTTGTTGTAGAAGATGCGTAATCCATGCTGAGCAGCTCGGTAGCCCAGTTCAGCATCCTCATAGTTGAGGAGCTCCTCATCAAAGAAGAGCCTCGCATTTAAGAGGAAATGCCGTTTCAGGGATATATTGCCGGTCATGAAATGGGTCCAATTGACCAGATGGCAATCCGCTATCTCCTCCCATTTGTACAAGGCATGGCTACGGTTAAGATAAGTGTCGGGCACCCCTGGTGCCAGGGTAACCTGCCCGAGGACGGCCTCATTAAGCCCTGGATGCAAGCGGTGATACCGAAGATGCTCCTGCAGAAGCATGCGATCGGCGATGATATCATCATCGATGAAGAGCACATGTTCACCTCGGGCGATTTCTATCCCTCGGTTGCGCGCCGCGCCAGGGCCGCTGTTTTCCCACCACTCATATCTTAAGGGTACCGGCGCACTCTCGACGAGAGGCCGCACAAACTGTGGGGTGCCATCGGTTGAACCATCATCCACCACTATCACCTCAAAGAGCGCTGGTTCCAAAGTTTGATTAAAGAGGGCATTTAAGGTCTTCCGCAGCACATGGCAGCGATTATAGGTAGGGATAACCACGCTGAAAAGCTTGTTCATCGGCAAATATCCTGAGCCTTGAAATCAAGTTGGCTTCACCTAAGGAGCCAACGGACGTCCAAGACCAATGTTTATCTTCCCATTTGGCCGATAGAAAACGCCGGCCTCATCTAATATGGCCTTAGCCGGTATCGTGCCATCCGGCCTGCATCTGGATATGCAGCCCACGCTGAAGACCGTATCGATGCTTCTGGAAATATCTCTGAGGGCATCTACAACGGAAAGCAATTTGCTTTCCTCGGTCTTGAACTCCAAGATGCACGACAATACCCGCTCCCTTTTTAGGTCGTCTCTGAATCTGCCGGTATCTCTATCGGCCATGAGCATCGTTGTAGGGTTTAACGGCTCGAACTTAACACCTATCTTAGCCACCGCCATCGCGATCCTCTCCACATCCTCAAATGTCGTTCCCACCCCGGGCCGTCCCACATCCACGGTGAAACCCACCTCGCCGAGGCGGTAGCGACCGGTGACATCGTTGCTCTTCATCTCTGAGGTGCCTCTGCCATCTATGGCTGTATCCCTGTGCTTCGCGCGCGGTGAGCTGAAGGTATGCCTTAACACCCTCGGCCATTTCAAAGGCACCTCCACGAAGGCATCTATCGGGCAGATTTCCGACCTCAGGCAAACGTAGCATTCGACGCACTTATCCTCGTCAATGAGGCATTTCCCTCCCACATCCAGGATCGCCTCAACCGGGCAGAAAGGGATGCATTTCTTGCATCCAATACATCTCTCAGGGTCTATGCGCATGGGAGCCTCCTAACAGGGCCAACTTTAAAGGCCCTTCCTTGCTCTAAATATGCACATACCTCCCAGAGTTCCAATGAAAGGAAGCTCGGTGAACTTTTCTAAGAACAATGTTATCTTCAGATTTATCCCTCTGGGGGGAATCGTTTGGCCGAAAAACGTCAATAACCCCAATGGAACCGTCATATACTCTAAGACCGAAAAGCCCTGCCGCTCCAAGGAGATCTTGAGGTCCGGAGTGGAATAGCGCCGATATTTAGGAAAGCTCTTTTTGATCGCGGTTCCCCCCTTCCGATCCGCGATCCTGCTGCCCGAAGCCCTCTTAAGCGAGCTGACCAGCTTCGATAGCGATCTCCTTAGGAGAACCGGCAGGTCGAAGAACCTCCCCAAATATGCCTTGTTACGGCTGCTTAAAACCAGCGTCCCATAGGGCTTCAAAACCCTGGAGAATTCGCGCAAGGCTTTCCCTTCAGACTCAAGATATGTGATCACACCAAGGCATAGGATCAGGCTAAAGCTCGAATCCCTGAAGGGTAAGGATTCCACATCTGCCTGTAGGAGCTTCACCTCCGGATTGTCATCGGCGTTACAGATGCCCCTGGCTTCTCTAAGCATGCCATAGGAATAGTCTACTCCGATAACTTTATATCCCCTCCTGGCAACCTCGCGCGTTATTATGCCCGTGCCACATCCCATATCTAAGATCACTGAATCCTCAGGCAAATCCGAGTCCTCTAGCCACGATAGCGCCTGGCTCATCCTCATCCTGAGGCAGTATCCTAAGAAATCCCGCCGATCGTAAATGGCCTCCCAATGCTCGATCTCGGCCCGGTCCGAAAAGAATTCCCTAAAGTACCCTTTCACCCTGGGCTCTCCGCCTTTTCCCCCAAGCATTCTACCCTCCTCTGGCAGGTTCAGTGCGTTCCCACTTTGCCCTATGGTCCTCCGCTAAAGCTCTGATAAGCTTTGCGGCTCGCACTTCGTTAAAGATATGGCAGGTACATAATTTGCCCATGGCCTCCACCGCCTCCTGAGGGGTTATTCTCCCCTTGCTTATAGCGCTTGTCAACCTTTCCACAAGCCTCGGCGATATCATGTGATGGCCACACATGGTAGTTATCTCCAGAACTTCCTCGCTCGGCAATAGCTCCGTTTTTCCAAAATACCCCAGGGAGAACTGAACGGTATGAGGGCAGAGGCCCAACTCCGCGAGGCAGTTGTTCACCTCCCCGATGAGCCCGGATACGATCACCGACCTCCCGGTGTTTTCCTCCTTCAGCATCCTTAGACACCTGACCAGCTCCTCTTTAGAGCTTAGCACAAAGGGGCCTTCGAGCTCTTCCTTCGGCTTACGTACTCGCACGACTCTCCAAATCCCGCGTTTCAAGGTCCTAAGCATGGCATACACGCGAGGGAACCCCCTACGCAAGTGCGCTTTACGGGCCGCGAGGGCATCGTGGCTTCTCTCAGCATAAGTGAATACCACATAATCGCCTTCCAGCGATTGTACATTTCCTTGCCGGTGTAAAGAGTGCGTCATAATCTCCCTCCTATAACATCGCTTTCCTAAGCCTCACGTAATGGAAATCTCCTTTCCAGCCACTTCAAGGCCAGGAGCGCCCATCCATCCCATCCACAGACCTTAAATCTGAAATCCAATAAGCTGTCATCGGCCCGTATCTCTATCCGCCGAAGGTTAAATGGGTCGTCAGAGCCGTTATTTACAGCGCAGGCTCCCTCGAAGCCACATGCCTTTACCATAGACCGGATGTGCGCGTCGGAATGGCCATATGGATAGCTGAAAAATTTAATGGATTGGCCTAAATGGCTCTCCAATGCTTCTTTGCAACCTCGTATCTCCGCTTCCGCCTCTCTGGAGGATAAGGCGGTCAAGGAGCGATGACTTCGGGTATGCGCTCCGAAGGCGATGCCATGGCCGTTCATCTCTGTGATATCCTCGAGCTGAAGGATAGGGGCCGACATCCCATGCCCATTGCGGAGGAGCCAATCACTGACGAGGAAGATGGTAGCCTGGAAGCCAAACCTCCGCAGGATGGGGAAAGCTATTAGGTAATTATCTCGATAACCGTCATCGAAGGTGAGCACGAAGCACCTCCTCGCAGGCCTTAAGCCCCGCCGATGCATGGCGACTAATTCCTCAAGTGAGATGCTGTGGTACCCCTCACTGGAGAGGAACGCCATCTGCTGTTCGAATTGGGCAGACGGCACCGCGAGAGGGGAGATAGAGGGAGCCTCGCATATCCGATGATAGACCAAGATAGGTACATGCCCCCTATGTCCCAGGATACCGAAGGACGAGAGCAAAGAGGCCATAACCATCAAAAGTGTGGTCATATCGCGCTTCTTCGGAACCCAAATTTGGAGAGCCCGCTGCGGATGAGTTCGGTCATGAGCAGGATTTCATCCCTGTCAAAAATCCGCAGCAGGAACAAGGCCGCGATGTAAACCACGATGCCGATGGACACAGCTAACCATAGACCCATTCCCCTGATTAGATACAAAGCCGAAGCCAGTATCAGGCCGCTGGCCAATGGTTTGGCTACGATCCGCTTTAGTTGGACCTTCCGCTTAGCCATAGTTAATACATAAAACTGGCTTGCCAACACCACGCATTCCGTTAGCAACTTAGCGACGGCAGCGCCATAAGGGCCCAGGGAGGGGATCAGGCCCCAGTTGGCAGCGATGTTGAGCGCCGCGCCAAACCCTACGATCGCCAAATAGGCTTTCTCCCTATCGATCGAGATCAAGGCGTTCGAGGCCCCATGGTTCAGGAAGCTGATGACCAATACCCATATGATGATGGTCAGGATGCTAGCCGAAGGGCCATATTGCTCGCCTAAGAGGAGCTTGACAAACTGGCTGCTGCGCATAGCAAGGCCTATGGCGATGGGCAGTGCTATCATCAATAAGTATTTCATAGAGCGACGATATGCATCATACCAAATCGGCTGTGAACCCTGGAATTGAGCCATAGCCGGTAAAAGCGCGCCCATGAAGCTCATGGGAATGAAATCGAACAGCCTAACGAAGGTCCCGGCGCCAGAATACCATCCGGTTACTTCATCCCCCTTCAGGAAGGAGAGCAGGATGGTGCCGGTTCGCTCGTAAATGGTGATGAAGGCCATAGAGAGGGCAAAGGGGGCTGCGGCTCTAAGCAATGCTCGATAGAGAGGCCAACTTAAAGTGAACACCGGCTTGGTGATGTTCCGATGGACGATAAACAGGCTCAACGACAAGGCCAGAGCGAATACAGCTATCTGAGCAATGATCAATTCCACCAGACCATACCCCAGATAAAGGATCGCCAATCCGATGAGGACGTTTACTACCCTTAAGAGGCTCCTGACCAAGGCCTCATATTCCATGCGCTGATACGCTCGGAAAAAGCAGGCTATCAGGCGGATAAGCGAGTCCAGGAGCATGATCGCCCCCGCCATAGCGACGATCAAAAGCCTAGATAACTGGTAACCTAAGGCCAGGAGAATCACCAACATCAGGGCCATCGCCAGGATCGAAAGGGAACTCTCCACCACAAGGACCCTTCCGAGATAAGACGCTGCCCTCCCATGGTCACGCGCCACCTCACGGGTGATCAACTTATCCAGGCCAAAGGTCACCAAAACGCCAAACAGTCCACCAAAGGAGAAGGCGAAGGTGAACAATCCGAAATCGGCTGCCCCTAATTTCCTGGCGATAGCGATAGTAAGGACGATCCCGGAGATCCTTGTGACGATCTCCAGGGCGACCAAGATACCGGTATTCCTGGCTACGGTGTGAGCTATCCTCACTTGCTCTCTCCAGGCTGCGTTCTATCACCTGCATTTCCGCTGATGGCCACCAACCAACCCACCATAAACCAGAACAAGGAGGCCACCTGGGGATTCGCCATGAGGGCATAGTCCGCTTGGTTATGCAGCAACGCAGCTGAGCTTCCGACGAGGATAGCTGATCCGATCAGCCAGGGTAGCCCCATCGACGCCCGTCGCACAAATTCCAGACCATGCTTAAAGAAGGCCACAAGCGACCACAGGAATGCAGCCGCCCCCACAAGCCCAACCTCCGCTGCGATCAGGAGGAAGATATTGTGGACCTCAGCCGCCCCTGGCCCCCATTCCTGTACCTGCTCAGGGTAATATCGGAGCCCAGCCAAAGTATAGTTGTTAAGGCCGACCCCAAGCAGCGGATGGTCCTCTATCATGGCTATGGCACCTTGCATAAGGGTGAAACGGCTTTTAAATGCGCCCCTATCGCTGGAGCGAAGGCGGGAAGATACCAATCCCGAGAAGGCGAGTCCGATCATCAGAAGGAGAATCACCCAGATAAGCGGTGATATGCCCCCTCGCAGCCGAATCACGCCGCGATGGGTCAGGAGAAACAGCATCACCACAATGCCTAAGCCGAAACCCAGCCAGCCCCCTCTGGAGAGGCTGAAAAGTAGAGCCACGGCCCCCATGCAAAAGGTCAAGCCAATGAGCAGCTTATATCGGGGCTTGATCCCGGCGAAGAGCATGGCGAGGGCCAAAGGCAACAACATCTCTAAATACATCGCATAGTCGTTAGGATGCCCGATAGTCCCTTGGGGCCTGGGGGTGAGACCGAGGTCCAGTTTGAAATTCCGGATCTGCGGCGTCTCCCCCAGAAACCAAAGCCCCAGAGGTTGCCCCGTCCACCTCTGATAGAGTCCCAGGACAGATTGCAGGAACAGGCCCCCAAGCAGGGCGATGACGATGGCTTTGGTATCGGAGGCGTTCCGAACTTGGTTGGCAACCACGAGGTACAAGACCAATAACTTCAGCATCATCGTTAACTGAAGCAATCCTAACGTTAGATCAACGGCCTTGGGGATAGAGAGCGCGCTCATGGAAAACCAGATAGCTGCGGGCACGGTGATCCGGGCGCAAGCGCGGACCTTACAACGCTTATCCACTGCCATCTCGGCCAGCCATAGAAAAGCCAACAGGAGCAGGAGGACATCGATGGCCGCCACATTCAGACTAAGGATCTCCCCTGTGCGGCCCTCTTGGACGAAGAGGCCCTTATGCAGATAAAAAGGCAGCAGGAAGGCCAAAGCAGCAAGAAGCATTCGCCGCATGTTCCTGATAGCCAATCCCAGCGCCAGCAGTATCCCTCCGATGGCCGCCGCAGCAGCCCAGGTCGCCGAAGGCCCCCTGAGGATAAATAGGCCGCCAGATAACGCCACCATCGCGATCAAGCCCAATTGGAGCGGGATAGATACCCGGCCCTTAATCTCAAAGATGTGAAACACCTTGATCTCCATCTTATAGATCGCCCTGTGATCCAAAATATAGCTATCCCCTTAGAGGGACGTAAGCCTTTTCTCCCATCAGGCCGCTAAGGACAGCCAAGTATTTCCGTTTCTGAACATGCCAGCCTATCCTTTGGAGGACTTCTTGAGCATTGGCCACTTTTTTACGCCCCAATTGGGGATTCGCATAGCAGTTCTTCACCTGCTCAACGAAGCCGCTGACGCTCCCTGGCTCAAAGAAGAAGATGCCGCGATCGAAGTAATATGCCATTGTCTTCGTCCACGATGCTACTACGGGGAGGCTCATCAACAGCCATTCCAGCACTTTGGTGGACAAGCATAGGTCCGAAAACGAGCCCCGATCTATCGGGGATATTCCCAGATCCACTGCCAGGATGAGGTCAGGGATCTGCTCCAGCGGGATGGAATGCCGGAACTCGACCGAGGATCCCAAGCCCATGGACCGCACAAGTTCTCTCAAATGGGGCAGGTGATCGCCCTCGCCGACGATCATCAATCTGATGTTGGGGATCTCCCTCCGCAAAATCGCGAGCCCTTGGATGGCTATATCCAGCCCATGACGCTCTCCTACGGTTCCCGCATATAGGAGAGTGAAAGGCCGCTTCTCGAAAGGGCCATTCGCACTCCCTCTCCCGCCGAACAGTCCCTCATCCGGGGCGTTCAACACCACCGATACCTTGTGCGACGGCAGGCCCCGCTTAATGAGCAGGTCCCTCATAGGGTCGTGGACGGTAAGCACGTGGTCAGCAAACATCCAGCTTATCCTCTCCTGCAAGCGAATGATTTTAACCATCGGGTGCGTTGGAGCCACTTTGAACTTGGACATGAACAGCTCAGGCATAGGGTCGCGTACGTTTAACACCACCGGCCTGCCGAAAAGCTTAGGGATCACCGCTGCGAACACTAAGATATCGGGTATCGTGTGAACCTCGATGATCTCGCATCTTTTCCCTACGAAAAGGAAGGAGACAAGGAAAAGCGCATACATGAAGAAGGCGAGGTACTCCAACAGATACCTGACCACCCCCGATCTCCTCCGCGATATAGGCACCGTGTAAACCTTCACGCCGTTATACGCTTGCCGCATCGATCGCTCAGGCCCTTGCAGGCATATCACATTGACCCGTCCACCTGCTTCCACGATGGCCTTTGCCTGCCTCTGTGCCATCGGATCGTTCAGATAATATTGTCGAACCACCATACACATCTTCATATTTGCACACCACCTGCCAGGAGAGAAGCGCTACGAGCCATAGGTGATCACGACCTCTGCAGAGTTCATAGCTGGGATGTATAAATCCAACAGAAGCACATCATCCTCGACCCGGAAAGGGGTTTCATGACCATTGACAGTCAAGCTCACTATGGGAACGTTAAGAGTCTCCTCCTTCTGAAGATGGTAGACTTTCCCCTGATCTGAGGCGTTAGTAACGATCAGGTGATTGCCGTACCACTTCACATCTATGCTGCCATCGTCGTTCCTCTTCTCCAGATACAAGCGCTTCACAATGTAATCGAGGCTATGCCATTCCACGGCGATAGGCAATCGATTGATGGCCTCAGCGGTCTGGTTAAAGCCATCCATCCCGTGCCTGAAAACCTCATCTACGTGTGAGTATAGCAGCGCTGGCTTTCCGATAAAGAGGTCGAATAGAAGCCATTGAAAGCCGCCCTCCGAAAGCCCACCGGGGGGAACTCCTCTGCGTCCGATCGAGGGGAAGTTGCCATAGTTCATGATAGCTTGATACATATCGAAGTCGAAATAGTCTCCCGGCTCGGAGCCCAAGGGGATATTGCCCGAATTGATCGTGGCATTGAAATTGTTAACCTTTAGCCATACCAATGTCTTAGCGGGGGAAATGCTGTAGGGAAAAATCATGATCTTCCCATAAGGTATGCCTGTCAACCTCCTGTGCTCCTCCATCCGCGCCAGCCCCTCGATGATGTCGGCTTTCTGCTCCGCAAGGGGGCGAGCTGGGTAAGGATCGGCTGGGGAAACCTCATATTTATAAAACTCATACTCATCGTTGTTATTACCATGCTGTACTATCGAGAGGTGATCCGGGTTTGTAAGGAAAAGGCGCGCTATAAGGGGGTCTGATCGGTCGTAATTTATCGGTTCAAAAGCAATTGTCGTATGGAAATTGTGTTCCTTCATCTGGGCCAATAGCTCTGCGTAGCGAAGGCCAAGGTAATGATCCCGCAGCGGTGGATCATCGATGGTCAGATTGGCGTAGGCGTGGCTGCTATGCCAGACTTCATCACCCAGAGCAAATCGAAAAGCGAACATTAGAGAGACAAGCCTCGAAAAGGTGCAGGGTTCATAGAAATCACGCATGAGATCGTGGTTAAGGTTAAGATAGGGATCGCCTGCGCTCACCAGGATCGAGCCGGCCCCCGATTTGCAGTGCACAAAGATAGGATAACTCGCATCCGAATCATCGGTTGAGGTAATGACAGATATAACGGCCGATGCTGTCTCCGCCGCCATCGGGGTCCTCACAAGTGAGAGCGGCTTCTTCAGCGTGATCGCATAATCCGGCTGGAAACTTAATGTGCAAGATATGGCTTGTCCGGTGAACTCCTTGGTCAGTTCAGGCATCTGGTTGGAGACAAACCAATCTGCATGGGAGTCCTTAGGTACTTCCGCGCCATGCACCATATTATCCGTCAAGGATTGGAGGTTAGGGTAGCTTTCGCCGTCCTCCTTGCCGATCAGCTCTGCCACCAGAAGGTTTGCCCCTCCCTTCTTTATGCTCTGCTTAATGAGGTCCAATTCGCCCGGCGAGATCAGCGAGGGCACCTCCAATGTCTGTGCGCTGACCCCTATCAACTTGAAGTACTCGCCGTGGGCATCCTTAAGGAGGCCCTCGGTTAAAGGGGTGTCTTTCAGATCGAGCCCTCTGCAGCCGACGCCATAGTAACGTGCTAAGAGGCGGAAATTGATATCGAAATTACGCTTGTGGGCGGAATCGTAGAGCAGCAGCACATCGTCCTGATCTTCGCTCCCTTCGCCCATAGCGGGCACGGTTTGGATCTTGGAGGGGCCAATGGACGAAACGGGCGTCAGCTCCGGGGTTTCCTCAGCTAGGCTGCTCAGGGCAGCGTTGGGCATCATATCGGAGGACACCATTACAGTTACAGTGAGTGCCTGATGCGCCCGCGAGGTATTGAAATCCAAAGGCACAATCGCTGAGGGGTTATTCCGCCCTCGGGCAAACATGAATGCAGGTAAAGCCAAAGTTAGGCCGATGATAAAGCCTATCAGCCATTTTCTTCCGCCGCTCACATGATCCTCCCTTCATTGGTTTAAAGACGGCTCCCTTCGAGACAAGCGAGTGCCAGGGGCTTGAGAGCCTTCGATAGAGGCAGATGGCGACGATAGAGCTCGGTGGCCACCCGCTGTAGCATCCCTTCCCACCCTAATCGGCGAAGCGCAGTCCACCGCTCTTTCCTATCCCGGCTATCGGGCCACTTGGCGGCCATCCGCTGGAAGTTTCGCCAGGCTATCCGCTCAGCCGCTTTACGTGGGCTGATCCCATCCTGTTCAGCCAAAGCAAGCAGATGCTTGATCTTGCTGTTTAGTTCAGCATTGAGGATAGAGCTGATCTCTCCCTCGCCGAGCCCGAACCAGGCAATGTAGCTGCTGAGGCCTCCCCCACAGTTGGCAACAAAATCAGGAATGCACAGGATGCCCCTCCTGAACAGCATCTCCTCAGCTTCGGGGGTTAAGGGTATATTGGCGCCGGGCACAACGGCTTTCGCCCGAAGTTGAGCTGCATTTTCCCTGCGGATTGTCCATGGTCCGGCGCAAGGAAGCAGGAAATCCACAGCTAAAGTTAACAGGTCGGCTTTCTCGATGGGCTCAGCCTTGTGATAGCGGAGCACTAACTCATCCCCCATCTGCTCCTTAAGCGCTATAAGCCTTCGGACATCCAATCCCTTGGGGTTGTAGAGCGCGCCCTCCAGTGTGCTTACAGCGATGATCCTGACCCCAGCGGCGTCTAAAAGCCTGGCGATATTGACGCCTACTTTGCCTAGCCCTTCGATCGCCGCGGTGCTTTGAGAGAGATCCAGGCCCAATGCACCGGCCGCCTGGGCAAGGGCTATGAGGACCGAACGGCCGGTGTAACAACCGGTATCAACTAAACGAGCATCGTCCGGCAGGCCGGCCGCCTGTCGCATGATAGCTATGTCCTCGTCCGAAGTCCCTAGGTCGGTGCCAGGGATGTATAATCCACTCCTTAGGATGGGGCCCAAAATCCGCCCGAAGGCAGCTAAGCGGGCCTCCCTCTCCGCCTTAGGCAAGCGCGGCGATGCCACCAGGCCCGCTTTGGCCCCTCCCTGCCGCACGTTGGCGAAGGCGAATTTCAAGGTCATGGTCCTGGCCAGATGAGCGATCTCAACCATTGTGACATCGTGCTTCATCCGGACGCCGCCAGAGGCCCTGCCGCCCACTGTGCGGTCGATGACCAGATAGCCGAGCAGTCCTAAGTCCTCGTCAGCCAGCTGGCACGCCAGCCTGGGACCAAGCTCCTCCAGGGAATGGATGGTCATTCCCACCTCGGGCCTGTCCCGTTTATGCACCTCTCCGTGTTAAGTTCTGAGACGAAATAGCGCAACTTGCCTGACCTTTCACGGGGGATGCATTCCACAAACTCGAATTCCACAGCGACCTCCTCCCCTAACTTATCTCGGACAAACCTGGAGAAGCCATTGGTCACCAAGGATTCGCTGCCGGGCTCCGCTTCGATCTGGATGAAGAAAAGGGAAAGCGACCGTTGAAATATCTTGTACTGCCGGATCTTTTCAAACAGGAGGCTATCATGAGGTAAAGTCAATGTCTCAGGATGCAAAACCTTCCCATTTCTAAGCCTGATCAGATCAACTTCGCGCCCAACGGAGACCTCCATTAAAGGCAAACCCCTGCCACAGGGGCAAAGTCGTGCGCTGTAACAGCCGACATCTCCCATGCGATAGCGCACCAAAGGCATCCGGCGGTTGTTTAAATCCGTCACGACGATGCTTGCCATTTGGCCAGGCTGGGCGGGCTTCCCGTCCCTGATGAACTCCACCAGAATGTTCTCGCTGCTCAGATGCATCCCGCCCTCCGGGCATTGGAAGGCTATGATGCCCACCTCGGTGCATCCATATTCGTTGATCACAGGGCAGCCGAAAGCCGTTTCTATCATCTCCCGCTGATGAGGGTACAGGATTTCGGATGTGGTGCACACCCCTTTCAGCCCCAGAGCACGCCCATCCAATCCATCCTCCTTCACGAACTTCGCCAAAGCATACAAAGCTGAGGTGAATCCATACATAAATCGCGGCTTGAAATATCGCATCCGTTGGTAGTAATCGCGCATGGATCGTGGGCCCAAATCGTACACAGAGAAGAGAATAGTATTATCGGCCAGACGCCTCTTGAACCTTCTAACCTCATGCCATGGTCCTAGGCTGCCCCACAGCCAGACGTTCTTCTCCCCTATATCCCATCCCCACCATCTCCTTCCCCTGGCCTGAGCTGCGAAGTGGTATGCAGAGGTTAATCTGTCTATCTGGACCTCGGTGGGAATGCCGGAGGAGCCGCTGGTCCTCTCCCTGATAAAGGGACGTCCCCTATCTTGGGCCAAAATTTGGGGTAGATTATGCCTCAGCTCATGCTTGGTCAGAAAAGGCAACCGGCGGAAATCATCCATGCCTTTGATATCCTCGGGCTTTATGGCAAGCTCATCGAAAAGGGCACGGTAGTATGGCACATTATCGTAGCAATGTGCCAATAGTCCTTTCAGCTTCCTCAACTGCAGATCCCTGAGCTGGGATAGTGAATACCACTGCGTCTGCTCCAACTCTTTGAGGCAGGCCAGCGCTCTCTCCCCGATGACCCTTCGGTATAAAGGGAAGGTGAGATGTCGTACAATCCAGGGGTGCATGGCAAATACCTCCCCAGCGAAATCGTTAAGCCGCTTTCGCATCACTCAAGATCATCCCGATCACCTCAGCCCCGACGTTAGACAGCTGTTTCAGGGCCTGCTGGACGCCCTCGGTCGCGGTCTGGCCCAGCCGGATCACCAGGAGCACGCCATCCGCCGTGGAACTCAGCAAGCAGGCTTCAGGAGCAGCAAGCACTGACGGTGCGTTTATTAATACCACATCCGCTTGGCCGCTAAGGGATTGGATTAACTTAGAGGTCCGATGCAAATCCGATCGAGTCCAGAAACCATCATTGCCAGGGCAAACCCTCACCAGTTCGATATGGGGGGTCTCCTGATTTAAAGCCACAGCGGTACTTGAGAGGGCATCTCCATAGGCCTCAGCTAGCTGCTTTCCAACGGTTGTCGGTTCAGGCTCGCCGGTTATGCGGGAAGGCCGATGCAGCTCTTGTTCCCGTGGATCCGCTTCGACTATGATGACGCTCCGTCCGGCTTCAGCCATGGATATCGCTATGTTTTCGGTGATGTGGGCCTCGTTTGCCTCGGAATCCACACTCGTCACCAAGAAAGTCCGCGCTCCCTTGCCGACCGCCGATGCCAGATTGGTTTGCACCAGCCTGTATCCGGGAGCTATCTCGTGCTGGCTGTCGGTCTCCCCATCGGCGCCAGGCACTAATCCGAATACAGGGACCCCAGAGATAGCCTCTACCTGATCGGGACCATAGATCGTGGTATCCAGGTTCTCAAATAGGAACGCCAGCATAAGGCCCGCCATCAAACCCATAGCGATACCTCCTGCTATGTTGACTATAGGCCGCGGTTGCGCTGGGGTAGTAGGCATTCCCGCGGGCTCGATCACCGAGGCGACATTGGTGCCCATAGCATCGGCGATGCGGGCCTGCTCATAGCGATTTAAAAGCATGGCCTGAACGTTTTCTTTGAGCCGGATGTTCCTGGCCAGAGTGCTTACCCGTTCTGGATCGAGAGGCGTTTGCTTGAGCAGGTCATCGTAATCCGCCTGCATTTGCAACAACTCTTTTTCGAGCTGAGCCAACTCCTCGCCCAGGATCGCCGAGGCGCTCGCTTTGTTGGCGGAGGATAGCGCATTGCCCTGGGCCACGAACACCTCTGCCAATGCATTAGCAACATCCCTTGCATAAGCAGGTTCAGAAGCTTTGGCCCGCAGTTCAATCAGCTCCGTGCCTTTAATCACATTCGCCTCTATCTGCTCTGCCTTGGGCCGAGCCTTCAGACTCAGCCGTAGCTTCACCTGCTCCAGCACGGGCTCGCTGGTTGCCATCCTGGCATAAGTGTTACGCAGGCGATCGCTGTACAGGTAATCGGCGTAGCCGAAATCAGTGCCTGGAGCGGGGGAAATCCGTACAGTAGCTGTGGCCACGTAAATCGGGGACGAGAAGATGGTCCCGAGCACAGCTATAGTGACGGTTATAAGCAGGGTCGTAAAAATAACCCATTTACGCCGCTGCAGAACATCTAGGTATTCACGGATTTCCATATGCATCTCCTTTTCACCTGAAAGGGTATTCGCTACTTTAAAAAGAAGGCGTGGATCGCCTCAGCGATGTACTCGATCTGCTCCGTATTCAGCTCGGGATACATCGGCAAGGAGAGGACCTCGGCGGCATACCTCTCCGTAACAGGGAGGCTTTCGGTTCGATAATTAACATCCCGCCAAGCTACCTGGAGGTGGATTGGTATAGGGTAATGGATGCCCGTCGCGATGCCTCTGTCCCGGAGGAATACTTTTAGATCCTCTCTGCGTGGGGTGCGGATCACGTAGAGATGGTACACATGCCTGGCATATTCGGCCTCGCCGGGGATGGCGACAGGAATGCCCTTCAGCAGCTCGTTGTAGAGATGAGCATTCCTCCGTCTCGCCTCGTTCCATTGATCTAACCTCCTCAGCTTCACCCGGAGGATGGCGGCTTGGATCTCATCCAGACGAGCGTTAACCCCTAAAGCTGAATGGTGGTACTTCGCTTCCGAGCCATGGTTTCTGAGCATCCTCAAGCGACGAGCGAGCTCGAGCTCGCTGGTCACACACATCCCTGCCTCGCCGTAAGCCCCTAAATTTTTGGAGAGGTAGAAGCTGAAACAGCCCACATCGCCCAGAGACCCTGTTCGCCTTCCCTTGTATTCTGCACCATGGGCCTGGCAGGCATCCTCCACGACGAAAAGCCGATGTCTCCTGGCGATGGCTAAGATGGGATCCATATCAGCGGGTTGTCCGTACAAGTGAACGGGGATGATGGCCTTCGTCTTGGAGGTGATCTTGCCTTCAATCTGATCGACGTCTATTGTGTACGTGTGGGGATCTATATCCACCAAGATCGGCACAGCTCCGGTCAGCCAGATGGCCTCAACGGTGGCTATGAAGGTATGGGAGACGGTGATCACCTCATCGCCGGGGCCAATGCCACATGCCAGCAGGGCCAAATGCAAGGCTTCAGTCCCTGAGCCGACTCCAATGGCATACTGTACGCCACAGCGCTCGGCAAATTCCGCCTCAAAATTCTGCACGTTCTCCCCCAGGAAGAGCTCCATGCCGTCCAACACATCGCCGATGGCGGATAGTATTTCCTCCTTCAACGGCTGATACTGAGCACGCAAGTCGACTAAGGGGATGGTTTCAGCCATAGCATTACTCCCATTGGGCATACGGCCCGCTGGTATAGCCCCTGATGCAACTGAGTTGGTGGATGTTTTTCACCATACGTGCGGGATTGCCATAGACTACTGCCTGGGGAGGCACGTCTGCCGTGACTACGCTGCCAGCACCAATCAAGGCTTGTTCCCCGATCGTGATAAAAGGCAACAGGGTCACATTTATTCCGACCTGCGCTCCTCTCTTGATCACAGGCCCTCTCATGCATTCCTTAGAGAAGGGGCATCCAGGATGCGGATCATTCGCCACCGTTACCCCTGGAGCAAGGAACACATCGTCCTCGATCACCGTGAATTGGGCGATGTAAACGTTGCAATGTACTTTAACGTGATGGCCGATGGTACAGCCATAGTCGATAATTGAGTTGTTCCAGATCTTGAAGTCATCGCCGATCATGTTCTCCTCTCTGATCACGACGTTATGCCCTGTCTCCAGATAGGCGCCGATAGAGGTGCCAGCGTAGATGACCGTGCCGCTGCGAATACGGGCATTAGGGCCGATGACCAACGAATAAGCGCCGATACGTCGGCTGGGCATGTATCCCAGTAACACCCCTGGATCGACCAGATGGCCGGGTCCTAATTTCACGTTTTCGGACAATCTAGGCTGTAGCTCGCCTGATCTCATGCTTGACATCGTAGATGATCGGCTCCTGCGATCCACTGTTCCTAAGGGATTTCTGAGCGGATTCGATGATTCTGACCACCTTCAGCCCTTCATACCCATCGGTCTGGGGCCTTTTATGCGTCAGAATGCATTCCAGGAAATGGTTACACTCCAGCCGTAAAGGCTCAGTAAACCTGACGTTAGGTATGGTGATGTTGCCATACCGATAGGCGAATTGGAAATCGCCGAAGGTATCCGTGTAAGGGGGGCATTCCACACCCTTATCGTAAATCTTTATCTTCTCCAGGCTCTCCACATCATCGTAGACCACCATCTTCTTGCTGCCCACGACGGTGATACGGCGCACTTTGCAGGGGTCTAACCAACTCAGGTGAGCATGGGCCAAGATATTGTTGGGAAAGACCAGGGTCATGTATGCTACATCCTCGATGCTATCTTGCACGCAAGTGATGCCCCGCGCACTGACACCGATAGGGTCACACCCCAATATATGCAGGAAGATGGAGATATCGTGGGGAGCTAAATCCCAAAGCACGTTCAAATCCCGCCGGAAGAGTCCCAAGCTGACCCTCACAGCATCGATATAGTAAACCTCGCCGATCTCCCCGCCGTTGATAATCCGTTTGAGGGCACGAACTGCTGGGTTATATATGAATGTATGACCTACCATCAAGATGCGGTCATGCTCTTCGGCCAGCTCGATCAACTCCTGGGCATCCCCACCGGATAAGGTCAGTGGTTTCTCCACTAATACGTGCAGGCCATGCAGCAGGGCATCCCTGGCTAAACTGAAGTGCGTAGCTGGCGGCGTGGCGATCACCGCGGCATCGAGGCCCAGTTGGAAGAGGCGCCGATAATCCTTGGTGACCATGATCTGGGGGTAGCATCCTTGGATGGAGTCAAGCCGTTTTTGATTTAGATCGGCCACAGCAACCACCGTGGAAGTGGGGATCTCGACGAGGTTTCGAATCAGATTAGGACCCCAATATCCGCAGCCGATAACGCCCACCCTGATCATAGTTAAATTCATCCCCCTCCCTTTCCCGAAAGGATGGCCAGCCCAGTTTGAAGGAGGATCTTCATATCAAGCCAAAGGGATTGGTGATCGATGTAATATGCGTCCAACTCGACCATTTCCTCGAATCCCAGGGTGCACCATCCCTTTACCTGCCAAAGTCCGGTACACCCTGGGATCGTCTCCAGCCGCCTCCAATGGTGTGGTTTATACTCTGCGATCTCATACACGATGGGAGGCCGAGGTCCCACTAAACTCATCTCTCCTTTGAGCACATTCCAGAGTTGGGGCAATTCATCGAGGCTAAGTCTACGGAGCACCCTCCCCACCCGCGTGATCCGTGGGTCGTCTTTCAGCTTATTGACCATGGAGTTATCGTCGTTACAAAGGCGCGCCATTTCGCTTCTATCGTCTCGGATCAGGGCCTTCACAAACTGCTGATGGATGCCAGGATTACTGTTATAACGCATGGTCCGAAACTTATACATGATGAATGTATTCACTTTCCATCTTTTTGGCCCCTCGGTAGGGGGTTTTCGTAGCTTCACCCTCTCCTGCTTGAAAAACACAGGCCCTGGGGAATCCAATTTGATCAGCAAGGCGATAAACAGGAGAAATGGCAATGTAACGACGAGCAACAGCGAAGACAGCACGATGTCCATACAGCGTTTAGATAGGAGATATAGCCGCTTCTTACCCATCAAAGTCAACCCCCGTTCTGAGCAAGGCCACGAGATCGTTCGCTCCATTACGTCTCACCCCTATAAACCCCAATGGGACCTTAAATCCAGGTTCTTTTTATCACGAAAAAATTAGATTGGAGTGAGGAAATAGTTAGAAATTCGTTAGAAAACACTGAGGTGGAATAGACTGCTGGGGAAAGCAACGAGAGTCAAGCCATTCCAATCAGCGTCTATGGTCACTCCCCTAAGCGAAGCTAACCGTATGCGTTATCACCCTGGGCCTCCTCAAGGCGGTAACCTATACCCCATTCGGTGAGTATGTACTTAGGGTGGCTTGGATCCTCTTCTATCTTCCGCCGGAGGTAATGGATGTATAGTTTGAGATAATTGATCTTGGATATGCACTCTGGGCCCCAAACCTGGGCAAGGAGGATCTCGTGCGGAACGACTTGCCCCACCCTCCGCACTAAACAGGAAAGAAGGCGGAATTCTGTAGGGGTTAGTTTCACGGGTTTCCCTCGTACAATCACCCGGCGCCTGATCAAATCCACTATCAGTCCCTCACTGATATAAACCTGATTAAATTCGCTCATCTAACCCTTGAGCCCCATTCAGCGGTTAGGGAGGAGAGGTGGGTTAGATCTCCCTCGCCACTAACGTTATAAACCATGTTCAACACCCCTCTCTGCTCGATCTAAGCAACTTGCCAAGCGGGTGCTCAAAGACTCCCCTTAACTGTACCATACCGAGGTTAGAACTAAATAAGAAATTGGTTAGGATTCGGCTAAAAACCAGGCCGAGGGCTGTTTAGCCCTCGGTCATCAAAAAAGGGCCATTTCATGGCCCTTCTATCGAGCTACCGGCAAATCGTGAGGTGCCGGATTTCAATCCCCCCTGAAATAGTAGCCTATCCCCCACTCAGTGAGGATGTATTGGGGCTTGCTTGGGTCTTCTTCTATCTTCTGCCGAAGATAGCGGATATACAATTTGAGGTATTGGATCTCGCCGATATACTCCGGCCCCCAAACCTGAGCGAGGAGGGCTTCGTGAGGGATAACCCGCCCCGCATTGCGTACCAGGCAGGAGAGGAGACGGAACTCCGTAGGGGTTAGGTTTACACGCTTCCCCCGCACTGTCACCCGGTGCTTGGCAAAATCCACCACTAAGTCCCCATCAGTATAGACTGCTGGCCGGGTCGGCGATGAAGGCAGACGGGTGCGGCGGAGAAGGGCCTGGATCCTGGCCAGCAATTCCTTGGTGCTAAAGGGTTTAGAGATGTAACCATCGGCGCCCAACTCTAAGCCCCTCACCATGTCCATCTCGCCGTCCTTCGCGGTGAGCATGATGATGGGCACATCGGATATCTCCCGCAGGCGTTGACAGGTCTCCCAGCCATCCAGCCCAGGCATCATTATATCTAAGATGACGAGATCTGGATGGGCGTCGTATGCCTGCCGCAGCCCCTCGACCCCGCTGTTAGCAATGATGACCTCGTAACCCTCCTGCTCCAGCCTCAACTGGATGACCGTGGTAAGGGTGACATCGTCGTCGATGATCAGCACCTTATCCCCCATTGTCTGCCTCCATCTTTGGCAGGGTAAAGCTGAACCGCGAGCCGATCCCTAACTGGCTTTCCACCCAGATCTTGCCTCCCTGGGCCTCCACCAATTCCCTGGCGATGTATAAACCCAGGCCGTGTCCGTAAATCCCATGGGAATCGCCAGCGTCCACGCGATAGAATCGCTCGAATATCCTCTCCTGATACTCGGGTGCAATGCCGATCCCCTCGTCGGCTACGGTTATCACTACATCCCCTTCTTCCGCTCGTTCCCTGGCCTCGATGGTGATGGTTCCCCCCTGAGGGGAATAGTTAACGGCGTTCTCTAAAAGGTTATTGAGGATAAACTCCACTTTGCTTGCGTCAGCGAAGACGAAGGGCAACCCCTTAGGGATGTGAATCTCGAAGCGATGCTCCTCCGTTTTAGCTTCGAAAGTCCTCACCACCTGCCTGACAAGGGGCATGAGGGTCACCGGCTGTCGACGCAGTTGGATCTCCCCAACCTCTAAGCGGGAGATATCCAGAACCTCTTCCACGAAGCCGTTTAGGCGGATTATCTGAGAGCGGATGATCTCCAGGATCTCCCGCTGAGTGGCCTTGTCCAGGTTCGATCCCAACAGCAGATCGAGCGAGGCATTAATGCTAGCTAAGGGGGAACGCAACTCATGGGAGACCATGGAGACGAACTCCGACTCCATCCGATCCAGCTCCTCCTCTTTGGAGATGTCATGGAAGGTTGAGACGGCTCCGATCACCTCCCTGTTCTGACCATAAAGGGGGGCTATACTCCAAGCAACGGTTATTTTCCTCCCATCCTTCTTAGAGATCACCTCTTTACCCTGATTGGACTGCATTACCTCGGCATCCCTTATGGTCCGCAGGAGAGGGCAATTCTCCTCACAAAGGCATTGCCCTTCCTCGGTCTCCGCCCTAAGGACATCGGAGCAAAACCGACCGACTACCTCCTCCTCTTTCCAGCCGGTGATCCTCTCAGCGGCGGGATTAAAACTGAGTATCCGCCGCTCCCGGTCAACAGTGAAGACTCCGTCGGCGATGCTACGGAGGATAAGCTCCATTCTCCTCTTCTTCTCCGAGATTCCGTTAAACAGCTCCACATTTTTGATGGCGATGGCGATCTGATCAGCCATGATCTCTAAGGCTGCCTGGTCGTCCTCATCGAGGGCGTTAAACGCATCGGCCTCCACGGCTAAAACCCCGATCACCTTCTTGCCTATCCGGACAGGCACTGAAAACGAGGAGAAGAGGGGTTGCTCCTCCGCCCGATGGACGTGAGGATCCCTGTAAATCTGGCTGCTCAGCACCTTCCTCCCTGTCTGAGCCGCTATCCCAACCAGGCCCTCGCCCATGGGTTGGCGGTAACCATCAGGGATGACCTCCCAGAAGTTATCAGTGGCGGCAGCTATGTAAAGCTCATCTGCCTCCTCATCTACTAAAAAGATGGCGGCCCGAAAGTAGCCCAGATCCTGCTGCACCGCATCCACAGCCCCTTGGAGCAGATCCTGCTGATCGAGGATGGAGGTAAGTTGATCTCCAATGCGATTGAGCATGGATAACCGAATGGCATGCTGCTTCAAAGCCCTCTCCGCCCGCTTGCGCTCAGCGTATTCATCGGCCAGTTCCAAGGCGGTTGAAATGTGCTGGGCGAAGTTCTCCACCGACGGAATGAAGTGCTCAGCTAATTCGGGGGAACTTATGGTGAAGGCGCCTATGATCTTCCCATGCCGTTTCAGTGGCGTAAGGATGCTCTTCTTTCCCCCGAAACCCATCACTTTCGATATCAGATAGGCCAATGGCCGTGGGAATAGTTCGTTTATTATGTCATTAACATCGACCTGAAGGGTCTTGCCCCCCTTTACAACTTGACTGTAGATACTGGATTTGTTCAGGTCGATTTTAAACCCTTTCAGTCGGAGCCCGGTCGCCTTCTCTCCCGCCTTTAGTCTCCCGGAGGGCAACGACGCCTCCACGACCTTAAGCTTCGATCCGTCATCCGCTAACAGCACGATGCTCGCACTGTACCGCTTTGACTTCGCGAACTCATTCATTACGGTCCTGTAGATCTCGGACTCGTTCAGCAAGCCGTGCATCTTCGCAGATATGCTCTCAGTGAAGCGCATGATTTCGATCAGGTCATGCAGCGCCTCTTCCGTCCACCTGCGCTCAGCCTCTGCTGCCTCCAACTCAACAATCCGTTGGCGCGGCTCTGCTAATTCGTTTGTGAGCTGCTCCCCCATCTCGCTTATATCTCCTGATCGCAGAGGGGACTAAAGCTTGCCTTCGATGAGCGACCCTAATGGGGCTTACCGCAACAAAAGATAATCAATTATACCCTGAAAAGGTTAAAAATAAGTAAATAATTGGTTAGAATTTGGTTAAAATCGGTCCTAAAGTGCGCAATTGAACGCCTTGGATCGTTGCTTGGCTATACTCTGAAATGCGTTTATCAGAAGCAGCGGGGGATCCTCGGGGCCGAGGATGACAGTGGGGCATAAAGGTTACCTTTAGGGGAAACCCTGTG
>Ga0190286_1000226_pt1 | contig 26374 bp, 37 predicted proteins | sample 48691834_MG_FD_183241 | JGI IMG/M metagenome (GOLD analysis project Ga0190286, IMG submission 183241) | Hydrothermal vent microbial mat bacterial communities from Southern Trench, Guaymas Basin, Mexico - 4869-18-3-4_MG | ecosystem: Environmental > Aquatic > Marine > Hydrothermal vents >... | reverse complement strand
CCTCCTCACGCAATGTATATCGCCAGCCGCGTTCATATTTCGGTGTGATGTATCCTTTGCCTTTTTCCGCACCTGTGAGCATGAATTCACGCGCAGCTTTGAAGTCAGCCTCGCGGATAAATTCCGGCAATCGCTCTATTCCTCTCGTGGTGATTAATAACGCTGCCGGCTTTGTTGGTCGTGGTAAACCGAATCCAAACAATTTGTATCGTGGCTCCGATATTTTCAAAAAGTATGGAGAGAGTGATGGCGCTACATACAGTCCTGGCAACTCACTTTCTCCAGGTTGCACCTCCGTCACTTTTGCAAATTCTCGTGGTGTGGCGTGCCATGCTTTTACCACTCCCTCCTCTATATTCCCTATCCTCGTGTATGGGCTTTTCTCAAAAGTTTCTATTAGCTTTTGAGGATGAACACGAGAGACTGGAAATTGCTGTCTCCCGCTAATGACATCCTCCTTGATTATTCGCTCCACCGGGATTTCTGTTTTGCCGTAGAATTTTATGGTTTCACCGATCCTGCCAACTCCTTTTGTAATGCCTTTCCCAATTAGAGCTGTTCCCACGATTTCGCCGGCGGTCTCCCACGGTCGTTCTTTAAAGGCTTTTCCCATCTCTTTTGTGTATATTGCAGCTCCAACCGGCACCGATTCGCGGAATAACTTGGGTTCTCGTATTGCATACTCTATCCCGGTCGGTATCTGTGCCGCGAATTCTGCCATTACAGCGGGTGAGCGTGCTACACCAGTGCCAAATGATGCCCATTCGCGTATCACCGGTGTTTCCCATATCTTTTCCCTTATGCGGGGGACGCCTTCCCACCGTTCCATTCCACCACGCCACCGTTCGCCAAATCCTGTGAGCTTTTTGTATATCGGATATGTTACATACCGCTCCAGCGGTGTTCTATGCTGCTCCGAAATTCTCTCGCGCCTCCGCTCCGCTGACTGGATATAGCTTCTCACGCGTGGGTATATACGCTCTTTGAAAGTGCGGATCCATGATGTTGGATCGAACAATATCATGCCCTATATTTTTCCTCCGGGCATAGCCTTTTGTCTCGCTGTATGGCTCATCCCTTTCCACTTCTTTATTGCTGCACGCGGTGTCAAACTTTTAGTGCCGAATGTCTCTGCCACCCAGTCTCTATCTTTCTCAAATATCTTTCTCGCTTCTGGCTGTATCCTCTTACGCATGATCACCATCGCGTGCAACCGGCGCCACACTTTTGCGACGCCGTATCTCTTGACAAGTGCGCGCAAAATAGCATGCCGTGTCCTCGCTGATTGATTGACATGATACTCTTTGCCGTTTATCTTCATCTCGCCCTTGATTGGTATCACTTTCTTACCACGCCCTGGTGCACCAAGGTCTTCCTTCTCGTATGCCTTCCGACTGATTACCTGCGCTTTTCTGACATAAGTCGTAGCCGGGTGTCTGTGCCCCCACCGATCCACCCATGCCTTTCTGTGAACCACTATTCTTTTCACCCTATACCGCTTTGCGGGTATTTTCAATTTTTTTCTTACCATTTTTATCACCTCCTCTTCCTCCTTTTTGGTTTTGTTTTTGTTCTCTTCTTCGTAGCCTTAGCGCTTTTCTTTGTGGTTTTTGAAGATGGATTGATTCTCACTACATAGAAAGTCGTGCCAGTCGCCGTGCGTTTTTTCTGTATCGAGACTTTATTGCCCCACAGCTTTTTTATATCGTCCGCCTCCTTCTTTTCACCGACCAAGACCTCTACATACGGTTTTTTGTCTTTTTGCCTGAGCTTTGGATTCAAGCCCGCCCTCTCCAGTATGCTATATATATTGTGTGCAGTTTCAAATGACATATTCTTTCACCTCCTTGGTGATGTAAGTGGCTGACCTCTCGCTCGTTGAATTGCACGCTGAAGCGACATCGAAGTATGACAAATAGGACAACAAATTATCCACTTGCTATTGCCGCCGTATTGCCACACGTAACCACAACGCGGGCATTTCACTTTTACCTTCTTCTTATTTGCCACTCACATCACCACTATATATGTATGCAACATGTATATAAAACCTTTTTGGATGTGTTTCGTGTGGAGAATATGTCATATAATCTGCATTATATGTCATGCGGAGGAAAATAAGCGATATGCGGTGAGGAAAGAATTTATATAAAGAGAGTTTTATAACGTTTGGGGATAAAAATGAAGAAAATACCGATACGGAAGGAGAAGATAAAAGTGCGCGGAAAGGTATATAACAAATATAAGATAAACCACTTCCCGATCGGGACGCTTATCAAAATGGGTCTTACGCAGGGAAGTTTCAAAATAGTGATGTCCAGCGAAGAGGAAGAGAGCAAGACACTATGGGGATGGTTGATTCTTGAAAAGGAAAAGAGCTAAGAACCTATACAATCACGTATTTTTCTATCGCTTGAATTGAAGAAGTATAGGGTTTTCATTTTCATTCCTCCTTTTGGATCTTTACAAGAATATATCTCAGTTCTCGCAAAACGGCTTCGTGGATGCGAGCGGATTGAGAATGACCGTACCGCCTGTCGAGATAGAGGCGGCGTTCTATCGTTTGGATTCGCTTCCTTATTATCTCAATCGCTTTCTCGTTCATTTTCAGTAGGCTGTTTACCGCTTTCCGATCCTCCAAAGAGGAAGAAAATGAGTGATGAAATCACGTCTTTTAGGAGATAAATTCTTATCCCCAATCTCTGCAGGAGTTCTCTTCGCTCTTCCGAAACGCCGCCGCAAAGCACGCCAAGATCCGCTTCTTCGTGTCTCTCCCTTAATATTATCCAATATTTCACGATTTGCTGTATGTCTGAAATCCTCAGAAACCACGGTTTCACCTCCATGTAAATATCTCTTCCCGTTTCTTTATCCACAAAAAGAAAATCCGGTATCGCTTTTTGGCGCTGGAAGTTCGGATGATGTTTTTTGAGCTCAAGCCCTGGTATCCTCACCTGACCTTCTATTATCCACCGATGTAACTCCATTTCGTCTCTTGCACCCACATAGCCCGCAGGATTAATAAATAATTTCCTCATCGCTTTCTTCCTCCTCTTTTAGCCATATTCCTCCCCAGCATCTCACTCTTTTCGTTCCTATTCGCTTCCGTATCGTCTTTACGAGGACATATTTCTGCAATAATGACCCAAATCGTTCTTTTGAAACGATAGGGAGCTTATTACGCCTGCAATAAGAGGCAAATGCGTTGTAAATCTCATCTTTCGTTACATAGCCGTCTGGGTCTTCCTCCACCATATCCAGTACGAATGCCTGCACCGGATTAGACTTCTTGATGTAATCGTTCATTATCTCTTCCGCTGTTTTTGAATTTGAAAATTCTCCTCTTGTGAGTAATCTCTTGAGATGTTCTAAGACAATATTGAAGAAACCTGAAAGCTCTTGTGATGTAGTTAGCTTCTCCAGGATATTGGGATCTCGCTTCTCACCTTCAAAGGTGTTCGGAAAGTTCACGAGTATCCACCGCCTGAAGAAAGCAGTAGTAGTATCAAGTGTCATCGGCAATTCGTTCGCACTAAAAATTAGCTTTGCAGTTGGAAGAAACTCAAAGTGATCCTTAAACTTTTTCTCTGCTGTGATTGTATCGCCTCCCGTTAGCATTTTGAAAAAGCCGGACTTCTTGATGGCAGACGACGGTAGATCTGCCGACAAATTTGCTAATTTCCCGTACAATGATGCAGAAGCAAATCGGTTTTCTGTGAGTTCCTGTAACGGAATCGCGGCAGTATTCTCTCGCCCTAAAAATGTTCTTATAAGCTCTATCATCGTGCTCTTGCCGTTACTGCCCTCGCCAAGGAACATTACCGCCTTCTGCATCTTCTGCTCAGGTATCATGCAATAGCCTATAAATTCCAACATCGGAGCAATATCGTCTTGATGCAAAACCTCATTCAAAAACTTTTCTATCTTTTCGCATTTTGCAGATTCGTTGTATTCCACAGGTAAACAGTAGGTGAAGTAGTATTCCGGCGCCAGCGGCAATAAATGATTCGTTTCGAGATCATACACTCCGTTCAGTAAAGGTATCTTCCGCTTCTCTCGATTTAAGAGTGAACGTTCGACGTATGTGCTCCGCTGAATGTATGCTATCACTTCGTTCACGAGATGAACGCTTATTCTCTCCTTCTCCAAATCTTGTAGCGTGTATTGTAATAGTTCTTTGATTCGCACCTCGCCTCCAAACTTCCACTTGCGACCGTCCCACCATAAGACCTCCTCGGTATCTCGCAGCGTAATAAAACGGTTCCCCTCCATTATCAGCTCAGCGAGCGCAGAATGTGAAATCCTTTTCTTCTCTTCGTCTCTTTTCAAAAAGCTCACTCCCGTGAGTTCCTCAATCTTCCTTACCGCTCCCGTGAAGTCCAGACCTTCTTTTTCCTCTATGAACGATATGATGTCGCCGCTTCGGTTGCATCCAAAGCAATACCATGAATTAGTCCGCTCATACACCGTAAAAGACGGCTCGTGGTCGTTATGAAATGGACAGAGCCCTTGCCAGTAATCCCCATATACCCTCTTCGGCTCCACATAGTTTTTTATGATGTCCATCCCCACTCGCTCTTTGAACTCCTCTATCGGCTTCGATCGTTTCGATTTCGCCGCTACTATTCGCCCTTTCTCCTCGATTTCATCTAATCCGTGATAGCTCTTCCAGCGTTTCTCTATCTCTTCAAAGAGACCGAACTTTACGCGGCGTATCTCCAGCGGTGAAGTGGCGAAATGTTCATATTCGCGCCCGGTCGGATGCACTGAACCGCACATCACCACATACGAACCCTCACCTTGGAACCTCAGCTCCTCATGGTTATCCCACATCAGTGATTTGCGTTTCATCGGCTTATCCGTGCGCACATAGAGATGATAGCCCTTCCCCGTCTTCACCGTGAATGTCGCGCTCGCGAGTTCGCCCAAGTTCAATTTCGTGAATAACTCCTCCTTATCCACGTCTATCACCACCAGATTCCCCGATATTGACCCGCAAACCGCGCCGTAGTTTCTCGTCCCGTTGTTCTTCCAGTACTCTATCTCATCCTCGGTCGGGTGTCTCTTTGTGTATTCTTCCCATTTTATCGCCGGCTTCTTATCCCTCTCTTTCAGAGGGAAAAAACTTATATTCCAGCTCCTATACAAATTTATCCAGTCCATCTCTTCCCTCCTTCAGGGTGGGCCAGGGTGTCCCTTATGTCCACCCTTTCCTTTTCTCTATATATATACTATATCTATCAATTTAGTTTTTTACGCATTAATGGCGAGGCAGCCCCCCATGACCACGCGGGACACATTTTTTGTTTCTCCTCTATTTTTCCTCCTTTCGAGCAACGAGAGAGCGTATTTTTTCTCCCCTCTCCTCCGTTTTTTCCTCCCCTAACAGGGCTTCTTCCAGTAGAAAAGAACCCTTTGATTTCCACTCGATTTCCACTGCAACTCAGAGTATTATATAGAATCAATAGTTTCTGAAAAAAATATATATAATAAATAGTTGTATTTTCTTCATAAATCAGTTGGGAGGTGAGACCGAAAAGAGGCGGTAACCTCATATCATCAGTTTGCCCATTAAGATGTGAGAAAGGGAAATAAGGAGCCACCTCATATCAACGGTGGTGGAAGACATAAACGTTGTGTGGTGACCTCCTATCATCAGTCACTCACAATCTGAATAGACTTATCAAAGCCTGTGAAGGGGTTTTGTAGCAACCTCATATCATCAGTTACTCAGAACCTTAGGAGGTGACAATGAAAGCTGAGAGTTTACGACGTAACCTCCTATCATCAGTCACTCACAATCTCAATAATCTCCCGCAGCATTTCCATGACCCGTTCCGCCTCTGATTCGACCTCTGTGGTGCCGTATTTGGCGAGTTTTTGACAATTCTTACACATCGGTGGACGGCTCAACAAATCTCCCACATCCGCAAGATTTTGCACCGGATAAGGGAACCACTTCCCGCATTTTCTGCACCTGACATGCAGATAGAATTTGATGTATATGTAGTATTCACTCCTCTCTTTTCGTGCTCGGAATTTGAGACCATCCACTATAATCTCACACTCATCTCTATCCACTTCTTTAACACTGAGTTCTTCCACATCACCGAACACAGCACGAAATTCTTTTATCGCTTTTTGTGCAAACTGATCTGCTGCCTTGAGCTTCTCTATCTCTATTTGTTCCTGGCGTTTTCTCGCCTCCTCTATTGCCCTTTCTTTCAAATTCATTTTCTTTACCCCCTCTTCTCTTCCTCCATTATTTGTGCCTCTCTTTCCTCAGCCTCTATCTCTTCCTCCTCCCGCCACTCACGATTCATTATTTTCAGTATTGCCCGCCTTGCAGCCATTGATATGGCTGTTCGCAACGCAAAATTCTTGAAACGAATGAAGCGTTTGTAAATTCTGTATTTTGCCTGCTGCGACAGTATTGGCTTTCCATCTTCGTCGTAACCCTCGATCGGGTTCTCTCCCTTCTTGAGCATCTTCTCTATCACCTCAAAAGCGATGATCTCTTTTGAAACGCTGAAATAGTGAACGACCGCCTCATCCACAAACTGATTACCGAGGTGTGCCCTCACCACTGCCATCGCATACTCATCTGTTTGTTTCGTCTGGTTCAATATCTCTATGTTTATCCCAGCCTCGTTACCCCAGCACTGAGTGAGCCACGCATCCGGCTCTTCATGCCCTTCAACTTCGTATGTCCCCCCTCGCTTTTCAAATGCTTTTGCTTTTTCCCTGACTGCGGGAGGTTGCGGCATCTGCGCTTCTCTCCGTCTGAAAGCATAGAACTGTTTTATCTCTTCTCTTTCTTTTAATTCCTCTCTGCCCAACGGTTTTCCGTCTCTAACGCCCCAGAATACACCGTTCTTATACCTCTCATTATACGTCCTTCCAATCGTGGTGCCGTCCTCCATCTTTTTAACGAACTGTATCTTATCTTCCAGTTTCTTCTCTTTGAAACCCATCCGCCGTAAAAACTCCTTCTCTTCCTCTCTCCGCTGCTCTTTTGTTGTTTCTTTCGCTTCATTTTCAAGTTCATCATCGCTTAACATCGTTTCTTCTTTTTCCTCCACCAATTGCTGCTGATCCATCACTCACTCACCTCCTTCTTCCGCAGAACCACCTCTTTTCTCCCTTCTTCCTCCACAAAAACCCACTCCACTGCGTCTCCAACAGCGAGCCCCAAAAAATTGAGGCACTCAACGGGGACTAAAAGTCTCTTACCCCATGCGCCCACTTTTGATTCTCTCTTTCTCTCTTCCATTTTACCACACCTCAATATATATTATGTTGAGGGTTATATAAAGGTTGTGATGAATGACAAAAAATTTTCAGCGATAAACTTTCCACTTTCTCTTAAATTTGCGGGCGTCCAAGCGCACCATGAGAAGCCATTTTACCTCTTTCACCTTATGCTTTTCTCGCCAGTTTTTGAGTTTTTTCAAAAAACCGCCTGTGCTATTGCTCTTAACCTGGACAAAGTGAATTTCACAACCGTTGGGCGAAGGGGGCGAAATCGCAATGAGATCGAACATACCGAAGATGTCTTGTGTGCCATATCTCGTTTTCGGCGGTCTATACACAGTCCATCCCAGTGCCTCGTATTCCTGCGCCGCTTCTCGTTCATGCAAACTGCCTTTCGTGGTCATTTTTCAGCACCACTCTATTCAAATTTCTGACACTTAAAGAAAAACACTCAAAATTCGTCATTCCTTTTTGTTTTTTCCATCTTCCATCCCAGTATTCTCCGTAATGAACGGCACACCAAAATATGAGGTTACCGTCAAGGCTTTTTAAGTTGGGAAAATATTTAGCGAGCTCTAATTGTGAATGTGGAGAACCTCCTAAGATATGCGTTACAGATTCGGCAAAATCCGAGATGAGTACATTCAAATTTTTTCTGCTCTTTGGGTTAAATTTCGTGGCGATTGGGTATGCAAGTTCATATTCTTTCAATCGTTTATCCCAGTAGTGTATTGGGATAACAACTCTATCACAATATTTCAGTAGTTTATCAGCATACCTCAATGAACGCTCCACATCCTTCTCAGAGAAAATATCAGGAGCTATTATAGTCTCAAAATCATACTTCATTGCTTTTTCTATATGCCTTCTCCAGTTGGGTCTCCTGAAATCCCAATCCATCATCTTCACTCCTTCTTCCCATTTCTGATTCGTATGAATAGCCTTTGCAAATATTGTTCCACTAAAGATTGAATCAATATCCCAGCCACTACAATAGCAAGTATGTGAGATATATATTCTCTTAAGCAAACCGCATTTCTTATATTCTTCCGCAGCCTCCGCTTGCGAGCGGTAACCTTTACGGGAACTCATTTTATTCCCCACTCCGCCAAATCAGTTTTAAGGTTGCGGTAATATCTATCAAACTTTTGAAAGACATGCCATATACCACAATTTGTTATCCATATCTTCCCCTTTCTTTTTTCATAAACAAGATTTGCCTTGATAGTTTCATGTGCTTCAAGCCATTCCTGGAAGAATATAGGAGCATTCTCCTTGATTTTTTGCATGGTGGAGAATGTGTTATAAGGGCAAATCACACAGTTCCCAGAATTGCCTATGAGTTCATAGCAAGGATTCACAGGAAGCTTATTTATTTTAATATAGTTCCAAACATCCGCCTTCGAGAAATTTATGATTGGAAGAGCAGTGATTGCACCCCAAAATGTATAGGGTTTTTTATTGTTTTTTACCCCTTCGGAGAATTTTTCAGAGAGATAACGCTTCCGATTTGATGAGTCCGCTATCTTCAAACCAGAAAAGCCTACCGCGTATTTTAGCTTTCTGTATTTTTTAAGAGGGATATTCTTAAACCGGTTGAGACACCATTTTGAGTGATACCAAATATGGGAAGGATAGCCATATCGTTTTAACAACTCGAAAAAGTTATCATCTTCCGACTTTAAATGAACCAAATCCAAGCCATAATAATCCTCTACTATGTAATGCACATATTCATTACAAAGCGGGTGGGTATTGCCGGTTACTTCGATATACACCACTTTGAAATCGCTCTTTAAATTTTTTGCCACCAAATCTAAAACGCAGAGTGAATCCTTCCCGCCTGAGAAAAGGACATAATAATTGTTATATGAGCCATCCACAGAACTAATTATATTCTCTGCCGTTTCTTTTATCGTTTCTAAACTGCTATTTATCATGTTTCCTTACCACAAAATCCAGAACCGTGCCCGCAATCTTGCTCATTATAGCGTCTATCGGATAATCGCTCTCAACAACAATCATTTTCCCGTTCCCACCGCCATTTCGCTGCCTCGCTCAGCACCGGTAATATATCCTCCGCTGCAATGATAATGCTCGATCCTTTACGCTTACCTTTCTCCTTTAACACTTGTTTCAATACATCCTCACCACAGACGCGGGCAGCGCTTTGAATGATGCTGTAATAACCGCTTTTTCATGCTTATTTTTCAGTTTCTTTTTCGGCATTTCCCTCTACCAACCCTTTTTGCAATCCATGCTTTATCTCCAATTGAGATATACGAGATAGAAACGAAACAAGTTCTGACTCACTTGCCTCTCGCCTCGATAAGCCATGCCTGAGACACTTCCACCGTGAAGCAAAATCCCATGCGCCTGAATCGGCAGAATAGAGCGAGTCCCATACATCTTTATAGCGCAGAGCATTAAGTGAAATCCCGAAACCGTGAAGCTTTACATCACCTAATTCGCCTCTAATTACAGTAACTATCCTTCTGATTTGCTTCTGCGAGCCTCGCCGGCAAATGCTACCTATACCCATATAATCGGAAAGTAACCCTTGATCTCTGAACCTATCTATGCAATCAAGATAATCCTCAACTTTCCAGCCCTGAATAACAGGGATCGGTTTTGCTTCTACATCAGCACACTGTTCCAATAATTTGATGTGGTGCTCAACAGTCATTTCAATGTGCTCGGCTACAGTTCTGTGCCATTTCCGCAGAATAGTGGGTTCGCATGGATAATCACGAAGTGCAAACACATCAGCGTGGATTCGTCGTACGAATCTCAAATAATCTTCATCAGTTGTTCGGTATCCACCCCCTATCAATGAGGAGAAAAAGCCGCCGCAATCAACAAAAACGGACTCATGATAGTCTTTACGCTTAAATGACGAAGCAATCTTTGATTGATAATTAATCAGCACATTTTGGAATCTGAATTTACTTGCAGTTGTCACCTGCGAGCCTGAAGCGAGTGATATATAAAATCTCATATCTCCTCACCTTCCCCCCTCTACCAATCGGCACTTGAGTCTCCATACACAATCCGTATTGAACATACTCTCATATTTTTCAGGGATCTGATGAATATGCCCTCTCAAAATTTCTGTGATTACAACCCTCTTCACTTCAGAACCAACCAAAAACACCCCCTCAGCAGGCAAGTTGTCCCGCAATTTCGATAAGCGTTTGTGCCAAAACGGCGTATCCGCTTTGTATTCGTAGAAGTAGCCTTTTCGTTTCACGCTCTCAAGTTTTTCTTTCCAATATTTCCGCTTTATTGTAGTGCTGAATTTCATCTTTTCATCTCTATAACCACAATAACATTGAATTTACCCGCCAATGCCCGCCTTATTAACCGAATATCTTTTCTAATATCTTTGTATGCTTCCGTTATTGCATTACCGTGCGGTTTTTTATCCTTCCTCACCCATCTCCGCAGAGTGTGCAACTGTTGAGTGAACGATCTTAGCTGTTTTGATAGAAATTCAATCTCAGTTGTATCTCCCATCTTTATTATTACCACTTCTTTCATTTCCACTTTTTACCTCTTCTCGCCTCAATGATCGCCTCTGTTACTACCCATAATTGATACGTCCCTGGTGAGAGTTGCAGTTCTATCCCTTTGTCCCTTAGTTTACTTAGAGATATTTTCAAGTTTTTTTCTTTCATTTGCATGACATACCACCTCCATAATTGCTATCGCGAGATCACAAAATTTTTTAATGTCTTCATCTTCCGATGCGGTAATCTCAACCTTCACTTTTCCGATCTCGGCATTTACCATCATTTTCCCGCAATCAATTTCAGAAGCTGTAATAGGCTATATCTCATAACTCCTCTTCCTGCTGCCCTATCTTTCGGGAGCTTGCCTGTGACCTCAGAATAAGCAGAATAATAAGCCTCAATTGCCATATTTATGCAATTCATTGTTTTCCGCAGCGAACCTTGCGGTATAACAGATATTATGTGCTCTCCCCCGATAAAAATACTCACTCTGTCTATCTCTGTTTCGATCAATCCTTCAGTAATCGCTTGGGATTTCATTATCCTCACCTTCTATTCTTTCTATCATCTTCACATTCTCGAATGGTATAATCGCCGTTTTATCCTCGAAATACACTGCTATTATTCGCTTCTCAATGTCTATTGCTGCATTTTTGTATCTTGCTTTATTACCATTCACCCATTTCACCACTACTTCTCCCATTTTCACACCTCCTCAAGCCTTAGACTCTCTCTAAGCAATTCAGTAAGTTTCTCATAATCTATTTCCCAATCCTCTTCATATTCGCCCGTTTCTCTATCTCTGCATAATCCTGTGAAAGTGCTTACCCGCCTGTGACATTCATCACAGATCCAAATTTCGTAATTTTGGTATGGATCCACGATGCTCTTATCAAAGAAATCGCTGAGCTTGTAATATTCCCAACGTGGAAAACCCCCGATAGGCTTATCTGCGTCTATTGTTGTAACTTTTCCGCAAAGTTGACAAACCACTTTCAGCAACATTCTTCTTACACCTCCTCAACCGGACTAACAGCAATTGATGGCACCGCAACTTCTTTTCCATCTTTCAGTCTCACGTATATTGTTGGAAAGAACTCATCAATCGAGCGCGCTTCCCACATGTCTATCACAACTCCTTCGCCCTGAATCTTACTTGTGGAAACGACTACACGTTTTCCCCTCGGAAACTTCCTCTTCGCTTCTTCGTTATTCTCCTTTATGCACTCCAATATTAGACTCACTCTTCTTTCACCTCCTCCTTTTTCAAAACAGCAACCTTCTCGCCATCCCTTTCTTCGACCGTCCATGTCACCACATCGCCGACCTCCAGACCTAACTCCCGTATAATGAAGGCGGGCACCACCAGCCGCCGCCCCCATGCTGCCACTTTTCCTTTTATCATATACCTCACCTCAATATAGTGTTTATATTGACCTTATTTAAAGGTTGCGGTAACTATACAAAAATTGGTGTGAATTGTATATGTTCAAGATTGTATAGGTTATTATTATCGTGCTGTTTTGGTATTCGATAAATGCCCGAAGGTTTTACCCTTCACCCTCACAAAAAATTTCGTTATATCGCAAATATGAAGGCGTTTTTATCTACGGGTGATGCGCAAGCTTTATATGAAAGTTTTATTCATATATAAAAATTAGGAGATAAAAATGTTAGATAATAAAGAAAAGGCAAAATTTATAGATATACATTTTGAGAATCTTCTCTTTATTTTACGAGCGCATCTTGATATAAGTGAGAAGGAAGCACTGAAAGAGATTGAAATAAGGGTTAAAAGAAAATCAAAAGATTAGTTTTTTATCCACGGTGATGCGCAAGCTTTATATATAAGAATGTTTTATGTAATATAAGACATGAGAAGAATTGAATTGAGAAAAATAGTAGCGATTGGGATAATAGTAGCCTTTATGTTTTTGATGGGTTCTTCGACATCAGCCGGGTATATTATCGAGGATAACAAGGTCTATACTGAAGGAATTTGGGGCAAACTTGAAGCATATCCTCATACAATCCACAGCTCAGACTGGGTATATTTCAATATCACAATGTATAAAGATTTTAGCGATTTAGATTTCCTATGGGGATTCAATACCACCGAAGTAAAACCAGTTAAGGCTGAATTTTACAAACCTCATTTCGTGAACTGGACAACAAGCCATTCCATGTTCTTCTATAATGTCTCTTCTATTTCGGTTACTGATGAGCCTTGTGATTATGGGAACGAATACAATTCATATAAGCGTAAGATAACTTATCAAGTCTGTTCAGGATATAACAACACAACGGAATGTAATACCACCTCTGCGGTTGTTTGCTTCGATAGTTATGAGCGGAATGGTGCGAATTATACAGTATTCTGGCACACAAAACATTCAAGGATTGAGAATTGGATTAATGTGGGTAAGTATTTTAACCATATAGAATACAATTACGGTGGAATGAACAGGTGGTATTTTATCAAGAATTTTGAGATTGAGCCTAACAAGACCTATACTGTGAGGGCGTATGTAAAAGTGCCAGTTACGACGGAAGGCACGAGAGGAAAATATTTCTTTGCAGTAAAAAGAAGTGCAGAGACTTTGAGTGAAGCTATATCAAATGGGCATTTTATGGTATTAGACCCGTGGTGGAATAGCTCGTGGAACAAAAAACGCCCTATACATATTGATAACACTGGCGGTAGCGCACAGACTTATTACCAAGTGTCGTTAAATATAAGCTATGACAGCGATATGCAACCCGATTTCGATGATATAAGGGTGGTGAATGAAACTTCAGGCGAGACAGTTCCATACTGGATAGAGAACAAATCAGATGGTAATTGGTGCAAGATTTGGTTCAATGCATCCTATATACCAGCAAGTTCATGGTGCAATGATACCTATTATCTTTATTACAACAACTCAGCTGCCAGTTCTGCGAGTGATGTTTCAAGTACTTTCATAAGAGTAATAGATGGAGCACAACCTGTTAAAGGAAGCTGGCATTTTGATGAAAATTCGGGAACTACCGCTTATGATACAAGCGGAAATGATAATGATGGCACAATTCACGGAGCAACCTGGACAACAGGAAAATTCGGCTCCGCCCTGAGCCTTGACGGAGTGGATGATTATGTGGATGTCGGAACTTCGCTTCACACAGACTACCTGACTTTTGAACTTTGGATGATGAATAAAGCAACATCTCATAAAGACAGGATGCTTTGTAGTGATTGGGATGGAGCAGATATGGACTGGCAACTTTTTGGAGATGAATCTGACGGAACTCTATGGTTAAGGGTGGATACTGTTGGGGGGAAGGATACTCTTGATGGGACAACAGTTCTTGAATTTAATACTTGGTATCATATAGTAGCAACTTATGATGGCACTACTATGAAACTCTATGTAAATGGACAATTAGATAATTCTAAAGACCACGCTTATGGGGGAGTAATTAAAACAACAGGTAACCCCCGATATATTGGAAAGCGTCCTTCTGACACAGAAACGCAATGGCTGGGGCTCATCGACGAAGTCCGCATCTACAACAGGGCTTTGAGTGCTGAGGAGATCTCAGATTTATACAACAATTACGGCTACACAACAACAAATTATCTAGGTAGAGTTTTAGTTCGCAAATACGCCGACCCAGAGCCAACAGCAAGTTTAGGTAGTGAAGAGGAAAATTATCCTCCCATACCCATAATAACAGGCAACACAACCTATAACTTTGGCGTTAATTATACTTTTACACAAGGAAGTGGTTACGGTTACCTTGATACCGATTCCTTTAATATCTCATGGAAAAATAATACCGCCAGTGGATGGCAGAATGGCACGACCGATTTGTATTTCAATCACACCACACAGCCACACGGTTATGTGGCAATAGATGTATGGGCTTACAACTCGACGGAAGGAAAATTATCAGAAAGTCCCGCTTCAGATAACATGACCGTGCCGAATAATGCCCCTGTTATAACCAATACTTCCGATTGGGAAGGCGACGAAGGTGAACTCGTGTATCTGGATTTCGATTGCACTGATGCAGATGGTGATACGTGCACTTTCTCAACCAACGCTACTAAAGGTTCGTTCAATACAACAACGGGTGTTTTTGAATGGCAAACCGATGATACCTCACAGGGGACATACACATGGTGGTTTAAGGTGGAGGATGGATGGGGAGGAGAAGATATATATGTTGCAACGATAACCGTAAATGATTTATACCAACCCACCAATATGAGTATATTAAATGAAAGCATCAATTTATTATTGAAGGAACAAAAAATGACAGGGCTAAGTTTTCTATTGGGTATACTGATAATAGCGGCACTGGTATTTCTCTTGCTCGGGGTGCTCGTTCCGAATTCAGTTCTGACACTCATGGGTGCAGTAACCTCTTTCATCGCCATGGCTCTCCCCATCCCTATGATGCCCGATTATCCCTATTTTGGCATCGCGCTTACAGGCACTCTCTTCCTTTTCGGTATCATCGGTTTTATCATCACGTTCTATCAGTGGCTCACATCGTATCGTGAGGGGAGAGGTTACCGCAAATGGGAGCGGTATTTTGAATAAGGAGGTGATGTAAAATGAGTGAAGAAATAGATGATGGAATTTTTGATGAGGAGAATCTCGATAGAGAAGATTTCGACAGAGAACCAATACTGCAACCAAGCGTGGATTATTTGAGGGAACTTACAAAGCTTCCAAAAGTCCCGGAACGATTGAAAAAGTTGTTTTGGTCTTACTATGGGAAAGACATATTGTTAGGCAATCTGGATAGGGAAGACCTCAAATCACTCAACAACAGGGTGGGACTGATTGTGGCAATTGCGCACATCACGCAGCCGGATTACGAACATACCGGAGAAATATTCTTGGATTATACGAATTTGAAACATTATGTATGGAACCAGAGCAGACGTGGAAAAGAAGGCTTTGAACGTGTGATGCAGACACAGCAGACAAAGATGTCAATCCAGCGAAGCGAACAGCAGCCATCGCTCATATCGCCGCGCCGGAATCCTCTCTCATTTTTATTCCGAAGGAGGTGAGATCCATGGATCCCATATCATTCTCTATCATATTTATCTTAGTGCTCATCATAGCGGTTCTGCTTGCGCTGCCCCTTATAGTTAATATTCCCATTTATCGGCTGCTTCTTGTGAAGATGCGTGGTTCTATGTTAATTTTGCTTCTTAACCCATATAAACAGATCGAATTGAAAGAAGCGAAGGCAAAATCGTCAATTCTTGAAACGAAGGACCACTATCACTTCTTGAACGTGCCCGACGCAGTGTATCGCATGTTTAATATTCCTACCGCCATAGCATTTCACAAGTATGGCGCAATTCTCCCACCACAGAATATCATTCACGCCTCAAAGATGCGCGAGCTGGGATTCAAAAACATAGGTGAGGTGAAGCTTGCAATAGAGCAGCTTCAGAGGAGACTTTATGGTGATAAGAATACACCGGGCTTACTCGTATTTCGTGAAGAGCTCGATAAGAGACTGAAAGAAATAGAGCGCGATTTACAGCAAATTGATCTTTTCACGCTCCCTCTCAATATCCTCGAAAAAATAAAAGAAGGGCATGTCCCGAATGAATTAAGGGATATGCTCAAAGCAATGGGTCATAAATTGCCTAAGAAATGTGAGATTGAAGAGCTTGATGAGAACGAGTGGCGAATCAGAGGCAATCCAGAGAATTTCATTGTCTCGCGCGAGGGAGAACAAGCCAAAGTGCGCAGAGATGTGAATAAAGCGGAAATGGAAGCGGAGCGAGAAGAAATCAAAGAAAGATTGGAAGAAGTTAATCACGAGATTGAGGATACACAATCACAGCTTGATACGCTTGAGAACGTTGAAGTGGAAGAAGCTGGGATAATTAAAATCCAGGACATATTCAACTTCCTGGAAAAGAACCTCAGCACTGATGTGTTGTTCTCCATCATTGAACGTAGCGTTGCCGAAGAATTACGGGGAATGCGCGATTACTTTGGAAAATTCCAGCAGATGTTGCCCACTATTATCCTCCTTATCATTGTCTTCTTGATAGTGTATTTAGTGATTACACAGGGCGGTGGTGAAACGTTCAGTCGTATCGGTGAGGCTGCCACAAAGGTAATACCGAATATAGGACCCCCACCATGAGCGGAAAAAACCCTTTTTACGGAAGGAGCACGGGCTACCGTCCACAGCCTCGCCCGACCGAGTTTATATGGGCATCAAATCTCGCAACGTTGTTAATAGATTGTGTGGATACCGCAGCCGCATTATGGAAAGAACTGGCACTGTATGGACGCGTCAAGCCCGGTTCTTTTGAGGTTTTTATGCAAAACTTTCGCTCACTTGTGTATCACACGTCGGAATACATCTCAAGGGAAGATGGGAAAAAGGAAATTGTTAATGAGGCGGAGGAACTGTTCAATAACGATTTGCGCTTGAACAAACTCAATTATGACGCGGTAAGCCATGCATTGGAGACTTTCTCTAAGTATAACAAAGCGATACACCACACCAAAGCGCTTATTAAGATTATTGAGGAGGTTAATGTTATAGTGGACGATGGAACATGACTTACACAGAACTTAACCTTGAAAAAACTCCCTTTATTGATAAGATACGTAATGAGCTCATTGAACATGAGCAGGGTAAGTTCATCCTCGCCACTGGTGCGCCCGGCTCCGGCAAGTCAATGGCGATGATCAGACTGGCGGAGAAGATAGATGAGAATTTTAGTATTGATCGTATTTCGATCGGGCATCTCACACCCTTTATCAAGCTTTTACAGCAGGCAAATGAAGGGAAGTTGCCCCATGGATCCTGTATCCTCGCGGATGAGGCTGGAGTATTCCTCCCCGCGCGGGAATGGCACTCGGCACAGAACCGTATTCTTTCGCTCATTTTTCAAGTCATCCGTAAATACGGGCTTCTCGTGATTTTTACCGTGCCCGCCAAGCGCATGATAGATATACACGGCATCATTCTCGCGCGATACTACGGTGTGGGGCGCGGCGTGAATTACAAGAAAAAGCGCAGTTATTTCACGTTTTATGAGTTAGAATATGACGATTGGAGTGATCACCTCTACCGGCATCTCCTCAAAGACGGGAACGGGGAAAAGGTGAATATATGGGAGATAGCATTACCACAAAGCATAGATTTTGAGGAATATGAGCGCAAAAAGGATGAAATGATAGGAAAATTGCTCAAGAAGGCACAAAATATATTTACAAAAATAGAAGGGAAAGCGGAAGGGGGAGATAAGGAAAAGGAGACAAAGAAGGAAGAACAAAAGAAACAGAAACCGAGTATAGAAGGGAAAAGAAGATTGATTTATCCCCGTGTTCCTGTTTTAATGAAAGAGTTGAATATCTCAGAGTTCCGTGCATGTAATCTTTTGGGAATAGATCAAACAGATTACAGAAGATGGAAAAATACCATGATTGCCCCTCACGAGGAGGAGTTATCCGCAGTAGCGGCTATTTAAATTAATTTATAAATAGCACATCTTCCTTTGCAAAAACTCCTTTCCCTTTTATCTCCTTTCTTCTTTCCTCTTAAACTAAACTATGCCCGCACGGGGTGCGAAAGCTTTATATAACCCCTCACATAACCTATTTGTATGTATCTCCATAATAGGAGTAAGTTAGGAGGTGATGCGATAAAAAGTGTTTGAAAAAACGAAGGCATATTTTGCATTGGTATTGGTAATAGCGACGACGCTTGCCACACTGGGCATTCGGGAATGGCTGAAGGTGCTTGCTGATCAGCGGGGACAGACAGGAACCATAATGGCAATCGTCACCGGTGCGATAACGGTGCTGCTCGGTGTCATCATATTCGCGAACATCAAGAACGCAATGCCCGCAGTGAATGATTCCGCGGCGAACTCGACAATGAGTACCGTTGGCACGATATTCTATTCGGCAACGAACCTGGTGGTCATCGGGTTCATTGTATTGGCAGCGGTGTTCATATTAGCGGTAGTGAACAGGCTCAGGGCGTGATCCCGGGACAATGACAGCGAGAGAGATCATGCGGGACAGGCGAGGGCAGACACAGACAATAATGGCGATTATCACGGGTGCGATAACGGTGCTGATAGCAGTGCTAATTTTCGCGAATGTATTGAGCGTAGCACCAAAGGCGGGTATCGCCGTAACAAACGAAACATAGAACTTCAATGGTTCAGATAGCTCCACATACACAAAAGAACTCGCCCACGGATATCTGGTGGAGGGCACGGTGAAAGTTTACAACAGCTCATACACATTTACGGAGGATACGGATTACACGGTGGATTACACCGCGGGAAAGATCACTAACACGAGTACGGGCGCTATCGGCGGGCACAGTGATTTTGTGAATTATACAGATACGTTCGGTGTGGATTATCAATATGAAGAAGCGGAGACTGTTGCCACCAAGCAGACAACAGCGACCATTTTCTATTCGGCAGTAAATCTGGTAGTGATCGGTTTTATCGTATTAGCCGCAGTCTTTATTTTGGCGGTGGTAAGCAGACTGCGAGCGAAATAAAGAAAGTATAAAAATCTTTTCTTTTTTTTTTATTTTTTTCTTTTTCTTTCCGCGATATATTTCACGTCCTTTACAATCTTCACTCGCCAAGGGTTTAGCGTGAATGATTTAATAAGATTCACGTTCTCATCAAAGCACATAACATCAATGGGAAATCGCATAAAGAAGGAATGGATAAAAACGGTTGAGGGTTTGGGAAAAGAAAAAAGCATTATGTGTTTAAAATCTTTTTTAAACATCAGACCAAAAAATCTTTCCAAAAATGAATCCGAATAAAAGATTGTTTCATATTTTTCCTCATTCATGCTCTCTTTTCTGAATTCCTCTTGAGCAATTTTTCCACATAACCAACTATCTGCTATACGTTTTTCGTATAGTGCCCGTGCCACATCCTGCCACTTGTCATAAAAATTACAATTGGAACTCATTATCTCATTTACTCGGGATCTCCCATCTTGGAAAAAGAACCAGTATGAAAATCTAAAACCTTCTATACCATGATAGCCACATTCGGCTGCCACATGGTGGAACTCGTATCCGATACATACGAGCATACCCAATATGCAAATCCACATGATTATAATAGGATCCATTTACCCCTCCTATTATCTGCTCACTTCCACTTTTACACCCCACTGCCTTGCCTTCTCACGTGCGAATTTCAGCGCCTGTTGCCAGTTCGTAAATTTCTTTTTCCGTCCCGCATTGAGATCGCCTGACACCGAATAATAGACTGTATGCTTTCCATCCTCCGTTTCGCTGCCATGCACCACGAATATTGCCGCATTCTTATATTTCTTTTGAGTTGGCTTCTTTGTTTTTGTGGTTCTTTTCTTCGGTGCCCTATATGGTTCTACTGTGCTCAATTTTCTATCAATCTCACCAATATCCGGAACTTGTATGCTCCCCATTTTCTCTGCCATGCCTGCGAGGTGTTTACCAATCTTCTGTGCCTTCTCTCCTCCTTTCTTTATTTTCTCCCCTATCCTTTTCAATACACCCATATTTATCACCTCCTATTCTATCTCCACTTGAACCTTCTCATCCAAATAAACATGCGTCAAGACGATACAATTAAACCTACCATTCAACGCCTGTTCCAAAGCATTCAAGTAATATTTCAACTCGAAGAATCTAATTAAGAGAGAATCAGCATATCCTTCATGGTCATTTTGAATCACCGATTCTATATCCTCAAGACTTGAGAGAATATGAACATAATCTTGCGAGAGATATTCGGGCTTAGCTATCGGCTCACCATCATGAGTTCTGATGATGACTACTTCTTTTTTCATTCTAACCTCCGCTTGAATGCTGCATATATAATGCCCGTGAACCCAAGAGCTATAAATGCAAGTGTGACACCATAGATTTCACGTGGCATCAAGCTTGCCATTGCCAAACCCGATAAAAGCAAAATCAATGATGGTAAGAATACATTTTGTGTTTTGATGTATATGAGCCCTACCATCGCGAGTATGAAAATTGCATAGAACCATGACCCCATACTCAATATAAAAGGTTTGACAATCATCTCTAAAATATTTGTTGTATTCTCTATTTTGCCCCATCCCAGTCCTTCTTCGGGGTTGATATATATTTCATCCCACCTGCTGCTTTTCGATGGCTGTGCAACAGAGAAATTGAATATATCGCTCTGTGTAATATTTGAACCGTCCGAAGCATTTGCATACCACTTATATGTTCCCCCCACTCCAAGATTTTTCCATACACATGCAGCCTTACCGGAACCATTCACTTCATTACATCCTATTATCTCGCCAGAAGTGGCATTATAAAAAGTGATATTTAAAACGTCACCATCATCGTCATTCACTTCCACTATCAGGTATGTATTTGTATCATAGATAATAGAATTGTTCTCAGGATAATATACCTCCGGCTTATCTGGAGCAATAGCACCCACATTCCCCATTAAGAGCAATATCATAACAAATGCAATTCCCATAGCCACTATTTTCTTTCTCATTTTTATCACTCCATTTGCCTGAATGATGTTCGTAACCATATTTGCAATAGCCCCAATCCATAGTTTATCCAGACCATAGAAGTGAAGAGAACAATAATCGGATGTGTTGTTGGAAGATTGAACAGTCGCTCTAAGAACCACGGCAATAAAATAGTTGCGTTCAATACTGCCTGTGCTATCATCGGTATCACCTTAAAAGCACCCACGAACGTGAGATATATCGTATCAGCCACGGACGGTTTTGCACCCGCCTGCTTGCCAAATTCTTGCCAGTCGCTGTATATCTGCGCATCCTGCATCGGCTGCACCTGCGTATCACTGAACATGGGTATATTCACCAGTATCAGGAGCATAAAATTGAATACCGAAAGATATATGAAGATGTCAAGTATCTTCATTATTCTTGTATCACCCCCCTCTGTTCTATCAATTTATTCACAACTGCAACAATAAGCATAAGAGGTATAACAATAGAAGCCACTTCCTTCGATAATGACGGTAATAGCCCGAAGTAATAGAATGCTGCCGCCATAGCTGCCACGATGAGGCCACCGGTGCCTGCCGATACCGCACCGAATATGAACCCGAAGCAGATTAACACAAACATACTTATTAGTGTGATTTGCCATGGCTCAAGATGTTTGTACAGTTCCCATGCCACAGGCAACTTCGGCTTTTCCGGTATGACAAAGACGATGATAGTTGTGGAGGATATTAGACCGTAATCCTCGTGGTATGCCGTAATCTCGACTTTGTATGCGTAGGAAGCATTCAAATCAATTGATGTGTTTTCATTTGTCGCATTTACGGTGGTGAAATTGTAAGAATAAACAAGCGTGTCATTATCGAGATAATAGATTGAGAAATTGACCCATTGGGTCTTGACAGGTTCATTGTAATCGAGATAGTGTATCGTGATGTTGCCGGTATTCGCAGTATCGTTTTGTGCCGTCGATAACCACCATCCTATTTTCTCCTCCGGTATTTCTCCTATCGTGATTGTGTATCTATCGTCTTTTGGATATATCTCCCGATATGCCGATATATTCTGTGATTCGTTTGTGAAGTATAGCTTATATTTGACGGTTTCCACCATCACAAAAGATACCGCGCCATTGGAATCCGTGATGCCAGTCATTGTCTGAGTGATATTCTCACCATACCCATATACTGACTGGATCCAGCTCCAGTTCACCATTGAAGTTTCCGCTGGTACGGCTGTTACAGTGACACCAGTGAGAGGTTGCCCCCACACGTTCTGCACCTTGAACTCAACAAGATGTGGGGGTGGATAATATGTGCCTGCACCGCCGGCTTCTTCCAGTGGCGTTAAATATACCACCTTCTCTGTATCTTCGGCGACATAAACATAGCTTATGCTCGGATAATAGCCATCTGCACTTACTTCCACCTTGTGAATACCGTAATTCACCGAGAAATTTATGAATCCGGTTGTAGTCTGAACAAGATCACCATCATTGAGTATCGTATTGAATTCCATTATCGTGGCGTGCGTGTCCGCACTTCGTGCTCTTACTGTGAGGTTGTATATCGGATTCATCAAAAGATATACGTATTTAATTTCAGTAGCATTCACCGTAAAAGTTTGGGGCTGGTTCATCTGCTCATATCGGAATTTGGTTGCATTAATTGAAAAGACTGTGGCTTCGAATTTCTCGTAATCAATATGATAATCGGTGTTATTACTCATATTCCCTGTGCTCAGCACCTTGATTTTGCCCGCCACGTAATCCATCTCGTAGTCTGTGCCTCTCTCGTAAGGCGTCTCATCTGTTGTGTTGGTAACCTTCTCGGTGTATGGTGCTATTCCACTATTAGCGAGATTGACCCATGTATCATATTCCGAAGAATTGAAAGTTTCATTTATGATATCTGAGGTTTGCATACTCGTATTATCCAGCGTGAATTCAAAATAACCCATAGAATTTGTGGTATTACTCGTGGCAAGCCCTATGGAGGTGTTCCAAAGATTTACGGTAGCCTCTGAAACGTTCTGATAAAACGGATAAGACTGAACCAAACCCACAATCGCGGGGGGAGTGATATTAATGTGGTTCTCATCAGGGAGGAGGAAAAGGTCAATATTATATAAGCCGTTCTGAAGCGGTGTAAACGAAAAGTTATTGTGGGTATAGTTTGTTTTTGCGGCATTCATCTGGATTTCCATATCAACACACAATTCTGAGATGTTATATTCGCCAGTTGTAGCATTTGTTGTTGTCTCGTGATCTACATAATTTTGAACTGCATTCACATATACATTACCGAGTATGGTTTCATTTTTTGCATTATAACTCACTCCCTCGATTCTTACCTCTTCACTCACGCTTGCAATATCATACGCTTCATCCCATTCAAATCCTGTATTCTTGTTTCTAACTCTGAGAATAGCGAAATATGTGCCCGCATCATAGCCATTCAAATCAACTTCGTGCCATTCATCTGCACTTTCAACTGTCCATTCCTCTTCTTTGTTTCCATCTATATCATATACATAACCCTTATACAGGTATGTGGTAAAGTCTGCATCTGTAATATTTGTATGGATTCTTGCAGTTTCGCCGCTTGCATAGCTGTCTTTATCCCATGAGATTGTACCACTAAAACTTTTCTCTGCGCTTGCATAAGTAAACCAGAAATAATCTCGCGCCAAAACATCAGTGCCTCGCTTCAATTCCTGATAATAAAGTCCATATTTGTCATCTGTTGGATCTTCATGGAAAAGCATATCTGTAAAATTATATTCAACTAAACCCCAAGATTTTGAATCTAATGATGTTATATTTACTATTTCGCCAGAGAAGAAATGCTTTGTAACAATTGAATCGGCAGGAGGATTTCTTTCGTCATAACCTGTAACATTACGCCATACATAAGTTGTATGGAAAACATGAGTATATTTCTTTGTATCTGTATTATCATATAACCCATTCGCATCAGGATTATCCCAATTACGCTCGATTTTCCAGCTATGAGGAAAAGTCCCGATTACTCCTTCTCCTTCATTAAAAAAATCATCAATCCGCAATCCAGTATATTGGTAATTCGCTCCATAGTCATGGCGATATACTTTTATCGCCATATAGCATGGTGTTTCTGAATATGTACCTCCTATATCACCTACATATACTCCCCCTGCATAAAGTGCGATTGTATTACCACTACGTAAAAATTCCCACAGTTGTCCTTCGTATGTTGTTGCCCATGATTTTAAATCATTTGAAGAATCTAATCCATAACCTGATGAATTATAAAAAATAAAATATAAATGTGCTTCCCACGATTCAGCAAGATTATTCCAATAATCTACAAGATTGAATGCCCAATAATTACTGCATGATAATTCATTGGTTTTAAGAATGGAATAAGAATTTTTGTATCCATCCACTTGTTGGAAAGTTACTAATCTATCATAATAAGTATAAGTCCCCATACCTGCACTACCATCACCGTATGTTGTCTTTTCCCATAAAGTTGTCTGAAACTCGTTAGGGTCTATTTCTTCTAAATTATTATTAGGATGGTTTTGAAAATTATCTTTTGATGCATTAACACTGGTGATTAATAAACTTGTTAAAATAAAAATCACTATTCCTATTCCAACAATTCGCCTGCGCATTCCTATTTTATACAGCATTTTAATATCCCGTCTCATACTCCCTCCTCTGTGCCGAAAGATACGCCCATAATAAAATACCAAAGCATAAAATCCATATCGCACTATGATAAACAAGCCTTATAAGCGAGAGAATGAGGAAATATCCCGCATCTGTATTCTGTGGTGCAACATCAATCGCCACATCATACAGTTGCGCGCACACAATAGGATACGTAATCACATACGTGATGATAACGCTAAAAAGTAAAGTGATTGCCGTTATCCATACCGCACCAATATTATCACTCATTTTTTATCCTCCCACATATTCCCTTTTCTGTGCTTTTTGAAATGCCCACAGTATAATCTCAAAAAAGAAGAAGAACGGGAGCACTTTGAAAAGGAGGCGAAAGTAATCAATATCATTATAATATGTTTGCGGGACGGTTGCCGGTGCAATATCAATCGCGAGATTGATGATTTTCACACACAAAATGTCATACATGAGCGCGTAAATTAGCGATGCCCCAAACAAGGCAATAAGGACATTTATCCATATTGAGAGGACGCCACGTTTATCGTTTTTTATTTTCCTTATTATTCGCTTCATTTTATTATACATTTCTTTTACAACTTTAATACTTCTTCCGGCGTGAGTGTTGGATATTTTCTCTTTCTATACTTCGTTTCAATCTCTTTCTTTCTTCTTGTTATCCTCTTTCTCTTCTTCTTTGGCTTCTTCGATGTTTCAGATACTATGGGTTCACGTATTGGTTCAAACGGTGGCTCTTCCGGTGGCTTATATCTCGGCTCATAAGGCGGTTCGTAAGGCGGTTCAAACGGTGGCTCTTCCGGTGGTTCATAGCCGGGTTCATAAGGTGGTTCAAAAGGTGGCTCTCCGCGTTCAAATCCCGGTTCATAAGGTTCATAAGGCGGCTCCTTCGGTGGTCTATATGGCGCTTCTCTCGGCGGTCTATATGATGGTTCTCCCGGTGGCTCATAGGATGGTATCTTCCCGCTCTTACGTTCAGCCTCACTTATATACCTTTCAGTCTCGCGTTCGATTTGCTTTAGAATAGAAGAAAGAATAGCTCTTTGTGGTGTGATAATGGGCTCTCGATACTCGGCATATCGCTCATATTGACCTGCATATCTCCGCGTTACTTTGCCCGCTCTTTCGATACTTTGAGCGTCTCTTTTGATACTGTCCACAATTTCATCCACAACTCGATACTCATGTATTGGCACCTTTTTGCCTTTCCATCGGAAATATTTTGTGAACTCAACTCTTTCAAGTCCCGTTTCGGGTGGGATGACTGCTTCCTCCTCACGCAATGTATATCGCCAGCCGCGTTCATATTTCGGTGTGATGTATCCTTTGCCTTTTTCCGCACCTGTGAGCATGAATTCACGCGCAGCTTTGAAGTCAGCCTCGCGGAT
>Ga0190286_1000225_pt1 | contig 26520 bp, 30 predicted proteins | sample 48691834_MG_FD_183241 | JGI IMG/M metagenome (GOLD analysis project Ga0190286, IMG submission 183241) | Hydrothermal vent microbial mat bacterial communities from Southern Trench, Guaymas Basin, Mexico - 4869-18-3-4_MG | ecosystem: Environmental > Aquatic > Marine > Hydrothermal vents >... | reverse complement strand
TTTCAAAATTTTCATATTCTTCTTTTATTTTTACATATTCTGAACTAATATTCAATGCCGCCAAAAGGGCCAAATTCAATTTGTTTCCAAATGGTTTATTTCTTTGAATTTTATTTAGATAATCATTAACAAGGTTTGCTACTGTTAACACGTGTTCCTTTGACTCCTGCGATTTGACGCTAAATTCTTTATTTAGTAGACAAATTTTTACTATATTTTCATCCATTTAAAGGTCCTCAAATTTTTTTAATAAATCTTGAATCTTATTAGAGATCAACTCCCTCTCCTTTTCTAAGGCCTTTATCTTCTCATGGGCAGCTGCTAGTGCCTCCAAAGTCTGCCTGTGCTCATCCTGTAGCTTTGCAAATCTCTCTAAAAGTGCCATTATCTTTTGCTCAAGGAGATCTAAAGGCCGCTCCACTAAGAAAGATATAAACTATAATATGGACAAAATCAAGATTAGATGAATTCAATATTTAGATCGTTTGTTGTCTTGAGATCTTCCCCCTCTAAGGCTACAATGGCAATTGTGCGGATAGGGTGATAAGCAGATGAGGTAAATATAGTTAGACAGCGGTCGTCAAAGACCTTTGGTTCAATGTGGGGTTGGTGGGCACGCACAAGCACACTTCTCTTGAGATTATTCATTACACGTTCAAAATAACTCTGACCAAAAACAGGTCTACCCCAGATGTTTCCAAAATAATCACCCTTTTCGGTAGAAAAGTCCCCCCATGTGATCTGAAACCATGCCTTACTGCCTAGCTTAATCTCATTAATGGCATCTAGATTGGGGACATCTGGGGGTACACCATGTAAGGCAATCAACCCATTTTGAGTTATGGCTACAAATGGCAATTTTTTAAATATCTCGCCAAATTTTTGCTGTTCCTCTAATGTTAGACCCTCCCAAAAATCCGCTGGAGAAAATGGGAGGATGGGGTAGCCCTCATGATTTCCCATAAGGAGGTAAATACTGTTAGGGGACTCTAACTTCTTTTTGAATAAAAGTTCTATATTTTCCCTTGAATGGGGACCTCTATCTACATAATCTCCCAGAAATACTAATATATACCCTGGTTTAAAGTACTTTTTTAATACCTGTTGTGTGGCCTCTAAATCCCCATGTGTATCGCCTATAAATACTGCCTTCCCCTCTTTGGGAAGTCTGATCAATCTTGGTTCCTTTTCTAAGACATCCCCTACTTTGTCTAAAAGTTCACTCATAATACTAAAGTTTAGCACATTTTACAGTTTTGCGCAAAATAGATTTAGAACCCTGCCGGCCTCAATTTAAATTCCATCTTTGTTAGATGCTGCCTTTTAAGGAATTTATAGATTGCCTTTCTACTAGCCCTATTTTTTATGGCCTCTATACACAAATCCATGGCTGCATAACCGCAGGCAGCGGCCCAATGGGGATTATCATAATAATGCCTAATAAAATCACCCCTAAATTTTTCCTCATTTTTCAAATTTGGTGTGCAAATGAGCAGATTTTTAATATTTACCATCTCCAAAAATTCATTGTCTAAAAGTACATAAGTACCAATAAATTTGGCATTTATTCCCCCCCTTTTTATACCTATGGACAAGAGGGCAGCTATTTTGGGCAGGCCAATAAAGACTATCACATCCGGAGAGGTAGATTTTAATATATCAATACATTGAGGCAGATCTTTCTCTGAAATTTTATAAATAATGATAGGTTTATCCATTTTCCCTTTGATGATGAAATTGATTAAATCCCTCTCCCACAACCCATCTTCATAGATTAGCGCCCAGCGTTTTATCTTTTCTTCTCTTAGATAGGACATTATAGCACTTGCCTCTTGTCTCTCTGTAAGTAGATTTATTGCCCAGCAATCTTTCTTCATACCTTTAAAACAGCCTAGGCTTATAGTAGGCAAATGTCCCTCTTTTATTTTAGGCAATATAGCATTAAGGCACTTGCAGCTAAGTGGGCCAATTGCTACCAAAAAATCCTCCATTATAATCTTATCAAAAATTTGTTTAGTAATTTTAGACTCTCCTTTATTATCAAAGCTCTTTAATATTATCTTCTTATCCCTTAACCTCAATCTAGCACCTTTTTCACACATCCTCCCCCAATAAGATAGAGGGCCAGTTAGAGGGACAACTAAGGCAATTTTATGAGGAGGGGGACAAGGGGCATCACATCCAAAAAAGAAGATGATAAAAAATAGACATATCTTCTTAAGCATAAAAGGTAAATTAACACAATGGACATTTAAACTCAATTGTAATTTTGACAAAACATAATATTCATTGTAGTATTATTTAAGGGTTAAAATGAGAGAATTTAAAAATATTTTGGTACCTATTGATTTTTCAGAGGCAAGTTTGGTTTTGATACCCTATGCCAAATACTTGATAGATAAACTGGGGGCAAAGGTTCATTTACTCTATGTGGCAAGAAGCCTTTCCTATATGGCCGGTTTTTATGTCCCACACCCCTCTATCAAGAGATTTGAGGAAGAGATGCTAGAGGGGGTTAAAAAGAGTATGGAGAAATTACTTGATGAACACTTCCAGGGCATCCCTGTGGAGACCCATATCCTTACGGGGGATGCTGCCTCAGAGATAATCAAATTTTCTCAGGAAAATGATATTGACTTAATTTTGATGGGTACACATGGGCGCAAGGGATTGGACAAGACAATCTTTGGGAGTGTGGCTGAGTGTGTGGTAAGGGGGGCATCCTGTCCTGTGCTTACCATCAACCCATATCGAACTAAGAAGATTAAATCATAGGTACCTTTCCAGCAAGACCTCTGCAATCTGCACAGCATTTAGGGCCGCACCCTTGCGAATATTGTCTGATACTACCCACATCTCAATGCAATTTTCCTTAGAGACATCCTCCCTAATCCGCCCAACAAATACCTCATCCCTACCTGCCGCATAGATGGCCAACGGATATTCATTGTTATCAGGGTTATCTACTACCTTTATACCCGGGGCTTTGGATAATATTTTCCTTACCTCATCCGCTGTCAGCTTCTTTTCCAGTTCTATATTTATTGCCTCAGAATGACCATAGAATACAGGTACCCTGACACAGGTAGCTGTAACCTCTATATCCTCATCCTCCATAATCTTCTTTGTCTCATAATACATCTTCATCTCTTCCCTTGTATACCCATTCTCCAAAAACACATCTATATGAGGCAAACAATTAAAGGCAATTTGATGAGGATAGACATTGCAGACAATGTCTTTAAAGTTAAATATGGCCTGTATCTGACTAGACAACTCCTCTATGGCCTTTTTTCCTGTACCAGAGACTGCTTGATATGTGGCCACTACTACACGTTTTATCTTAGATACATCATGAATAGGCTTTAAGGCCACCACCATCTGGATTGTAGAACAATTTGGATTTGCAATAATTCCGCGATTTTTATATTGGGCTATTGCATGTGGATTTACCTCAGGAACAACCAAGGGGATATCTGCCTCCATACGGAAGGCACTAGAATTGTCTATTACTACACAACCAGATTTGGCAGCAATGGGGGCAAACTTTTTACTTACACTGGCACCTGCAGAAAAAAGGGATATCTGCACACCTTTAAATGAGTCCTCAGTCAGTTCCTCTACTTTAACCTCATTGCCATTAAAGCTTATCTTCTTCCCCACAGAGCGTTTTGATGCCAGTAGCCTTAACTCATTTACCGGAAATCTTCTTTCTTCTAAGACCTTAACCATCTCATTGCCCACAGCACCTGTAGCACCAACTACTGCTACACTGACCTCCTTCATGTTGCCCCCCTAAAATTATTTATTAGTCTCTATATATTCAGCTACTAAGCTCCCTACTTCACTCGTGCTATAGCCCATCTTACCTGCAGACATACCCTTTAGTTTTCTTACTGCATGTATAACGCCATTTTCTATGGCCTTGGCTGCCTTATCCTCACCAAAGTTCTCTAGCATTATCTGGGCGGCCAAAATAGCTGCCAATGGATTGGCTACACCCTTGCCTTGGTATTTTGGGGCAGAGCCCCCAATAGGCTCAAACATAGAAACACCCTTAGGATTTATATTCCCCCCAGCAGCTACCCCTAGGCCCCCTTGTAAAACAGCCCCTAGATCTGTAATAATGTCTCCAAACATATTGTCTGTAACAATCACATCAAACCTCTCAGGGTTTTTGACCATCCACATACATATGGCATCTACATGGGCATAATCGGTCTTAACATCAGGATAATCATTAGCCACCTCTTCAAAGACACGTACCCAAAGGCCTGATGCATATGTCAAAACATTTGATTTTCCACAGAGTGTAACCTTTTTCATCTTATTTCTTTTTTTGCAATATTCAAAGGCATATCTTATGCAACGCTCTATTCCTTTATATGTATTGATTGACGTTTGGATAGCTATCTCATCTTTTGTGCCATATTTTAGGAAACCCCCTGCCCCTACATAAAGACCCTCTGTATTTTCCCTTATTACTACAAAATCTATGTCTTCTGGGCCTTTATCCTTCAGGGGACAATCAATCCCAGGGTAGAGTTTTACTGGCCTTAGGTTAATATATTGATCCAATGACTGTCTGATCTTTAAAAGAATCCCGTGTTCTAAGATACCTGGCTTTACATCCGGATGGCCAATTGCCCCAAAATAGATGGCATCTAACCCTTTAAATGCCTCAATAGCCTCATCTGGAAGGAGCTCTTTTGTCTTTAAGTAGTGTTCTCCCCCATAGGGATAATAAGTAAACTCAAGCTTAATATTAAATACTTTGCTTACCGCATTGAGCACCCTAATCCCCTCGGCAATTACCTCAGGACCAATGCCATCTCCTGGTATCACACCAATTTTATAACATTTACCCATAGTTAACCCCTCTATTCTTCACCACTTACCCCTTTTTAATAGATGTGGAATAAGTCCACCGTCGGCAATCAGTGCCATCATAAATTGTGGCAAAGGTTGGATTTTGAATATCAAATTTTTGGTAATATTGATAATTTTTGCATCATCAAAGTAAATCTTGATTATGTCCCCCTCATCTGTTGTCTCTACTATCTCTTCTGATTCTATAAGAGGAAGCCCAATATTAAAGGCATTTCGATAAAATATCCTAGAGAAACTCTTTGCCACTATTGCCCTTATGCCAGCACCCTTTATCCCCAAAGGGGCATGTTCCCTTGAGGAACCACAACCAAAATTCCTTCCAGCCAAAATAATGTCTCCCTCACTAATCAATTCTGAGAATCCTGGTCTTATCCCCTCCATACAGTGCTTGGCCAGAATTTTAACATCAGAGGTATTTAAGTACTTTGCAGGGATAATCACATCTGTGTCAATATTATCCAAAAACTTCCATACCCTTCCTTCAATAATCACTGGGATGCCCTTACAGGAATTATATTTACCCTCTTTAATTCCCCCTCGCCAGAGCTCCTAGTCTTTATCCCACTATCCTGTTGTAATGTAATATGAATTACCCTCCTCTCTGCCGGTGGCAGTGGTGCTGTGGAGACAGTCCTACCCAACTTCTTGGCCTTAGCCGCTAGTCTTTGGGCAGTCTCTTTTAAAGATTCAATGCGCCTCTTGCGATAGCCCTCTGCATCCAGGACTATCTTTACTGGGAGCAAACCACCCCACTGCTTCTGTACCATCTTTTGAAATATATGTTCTAACTCATTCAGGGTCTGACCTTGTTTCCCAATCAAGATACCAGAGCCATCCCCTATAATGTTGAACCGCGTAATACCCTGCTCATCCTCTATCTGTAATTTAGCAGGCATAGGAAAATAGGATAAGAATTTCTCTAACACATCCTTTGCCAATTTTATAGCCCTTTTGCTTTGATCCTTCAAAGTTACTCTTATCTTTGCCTTTTTTACACCTACTATTCCCAAAATTCCACTGGAGCCTTCAGAAATTACCTCAATTTCTAAGTTTTGCCTCTCTGTTTTAAGCTCTGCACATGCCTTTTCAACGGCCTCCTCAACGGTTTTTCCTTCAAATTCATAAACCTCCATCTTCCCCTCCCTTACTTAAATCGACGATTGATGTAAACTTGCTGGATAATAGAAAGGACATTGTTCACTAACCAATAAATTACCAAACCTGATGGGAAGTTAAGAAAGATTATAGTGAAAAATATAGGCATAAATAACATTAATTTTTCCTGAGTAGGATTTACAGAGCTAGGTGTGAGTTTTTGTTGCACTACCATGGAGATGCCCATTAAAATAGGGGTAATGTAATAAGGGTCCTTTGCAGAGAGGTCTGCCAGCCAGATCTTTTTAGTGAAAGGAAAATAGGTAATAAATGGGGCATGCCTTAGCTCTATCGCATAGATTAATACATAATAAAGGGCAAAAAATACAGGGATTTGTAAGATTATAGGAAGGCATCCCCCCATAGGATTAACCTTATATGTACGATAAAGATTCATTATCTCTTGATTCATACGCACCTTGTCATTTTTATACCTTTGCCTAATCTTTGCAATCTGAGGTTGTAGCCTTTGCATATCCTTCATGGATTTATAACTTTGATGTGTTAAAGGCCAGAACAATATCTTGATTACAAAGGTAAGCACAATGATAGCTATGCCATAATTATGAGTAAATTTATAAAACCATTTTAATACATAGAGCAAGATTTTACTGATAGAATCAAAAAAACCAAAATTCACTGCCTTATCTAAATTAAGGCCTAAGGCCTTGAGCCTATCTATTTCCTTTGGACCAATATAGACTAAGAAGGGAATAGCCCTTTCTTCACCCTTTTTCAATGTTATAGGTGGGGTCAAAAACTCACAACTCAATTTTTCAGAGTGGGTCTTTAAGACAAAGCTTGCCCTCTCAAATGCCTTATTCACTATGGTTGTCATAAAATATTTATCACTGAGCCCCAACCATTTAATTCTTCCTACAAAAAAATCACCGTCCTTAATCTTCTTCTGCTTTAGTGACTTAAAGCGATCGTTTAGGAAAAAGATTGCCCCACGAAAATCATAACGCCGCCCTTGAGGCCACCTGTTGGCCAATGATAGTGCTAAACTATCTTTAAATACATCTTTGCCCTTATTCTCTAAGATGATATTGAGATCAAAATAGTATTTGTCTGGATAGAATGTGTAGATTTTCTTAATCAAAAGGGACGGACTTGAGATTATAAAACAAAGTTGCGCTTTTCCCCTTTTAACCTCCAATCTATCCTTACTACAGCTATAACTTACCTTATTAAGTTTTGTGTTCAAAAAGCGTAAACTTAATGGTTGTGCATCCTTGGCCAAAATAATCCTTTTTGGTGGTGAGTTTGGATCAACGCCCTCACGATATTTTTTTAGTGAAAATGTCTTTAAATAACCTCCATTTTCACAAAATGTTGCTTGATAAAGGGAAGTGGAGACAATAATATCCCTGCCACAATCTGTTTTGGCTGCCCTTTGAGGAACAGGTATCTTGGGTGGTTTGGGATGATTTTCTATCCTTTCTACCTTCTTCTGAGGTGGTTGTTGCCTTGGTTGCTGTTTACGGGCAAAAAAATAGTCATAGGCCAAGATAACAAGTAAAGATAACACAAAGGCCAAAATAACACGATAGGCCATTTCTTACTCCAAAACTCTATTTTACGGGGTCATAGCCACCAGGATGAAAAGGGTGGCATCTAACTATGCGGCATAAGGCCTTATACCCACCACGCAGGATGCCATATCTGCTTATAGCCTCTACCGCATAGGCGGAACACGTAGGATAAAATCGGCAAGAGGGAGGGAAAAGTGGTGAAATAAACAATTGATAAAATTTAATTAATTTTATTATTAAATATTTCATTTATCCAATAACACTCCGCTTAGTTCTTCATAAACATTTTGATAATTTAAAAGGGACGCCCCCTTTTTAGCGACAATTAATATGTCGCACCGAGGTAATCTTTCTTTGTTTAACCTAAAAAACTCACGTATTAATCTTTTTACTCGATTCCTCTTTACTGCATTTCCCACAAGATGACTGACCGTTATGCCCAATCTTTTATCTCTGTTAGATTTCAGATATATAATAAAATATCGGGTATGAATTTTTTTACCATTATTAGTAATTTCCAGAAATTCCCTCTTTTTCCGTATCTTCTCCCACTTAAAGAACCCAAATGATTTCATCAACCATTTTTAGTTAAAAACGGTCAGCCTCTTTCTGCCTTTGGCCCTCCTCCTGTTTATTATTTTCCTTCCAGCCTTGGTTGCCATGCGCGCCAAAAAGCCATGGACCCTCTTGCCTCTCTTGATGTGTGGTTGATAAGTCCTCTTCATCCTGGTCTTACTATTCTAATTACCCCTATTTACCTTGTCAACTCCTTCCTTAAAATCAGCAGCAGGTAAAAGCCCCTTTGCCCTAAGTTTAAGTCTCTTTTGCCTCCTCCTTCTCCTCCTTTCAATCTCTCTTCTACGTTCAATCTTTTTGTGTCTACCCACTCATCCCTCCAAAAAGAATTCTATCAATTTATAACCAGGGTCTACAAAAACATTACTTTTAGAGGCAAAAAACTCACAAAATAATCTATCTTCTTTATTTTTTTCATCTTTGTCACAGATAGCAAATGGAACAGGCTCATTTGAATGGGTCTTTTTGGATATTGGGGTATAATGGTCGGTAGTTACCATAATTCTTAAGTCCTTTCCATCTGTCATTTTCAAGACATTACCTACTACCTTCTCATCAAATTCCTCTATAGCCCTTATCTTTTGACTTAGGCTGCCCAAATGAGAGGCCTCATCGGGTGCCTCCACATGAACATAGACAAAATCCACCCTCTCTAATGCCTTTACAGCATATCTTGCCTTTGCCTTATAATCTGTATCAAGGTATCCAGTTGCCCCAGGGACATTTATGACCTCAAGCCCACTCAACCTACCAATGCCCTTTATCAAATCCACAGCAGATATTATGGCCCCTTTTAGGCCATATTTTTCTTTAAACAAAGGCATCTTTGGCATTCTACCCTGTCCCCATGGCCAGATGGCATTTGCCAAAGGAAGCCCCCTTTTTTCTCTTTCCCTGTTTATGGGGTGATCCTCTAAAACTTCTTTGGTCAACTGTATTAGCCCCTTTAATAGAGGGGGTAAGGACTCCAAATATGCACCTACCTCCCTACCTAAGACATCATGGGGTGGAATGGTATTTAAATCATCTTCACACCTGTGCCATATCAGGATATGTCTGTAACTTAGACCTGAATAAAATGAAAAATCATCCCCTATATGTCTATTTAATTCATAGATTAATTCCCTTGCCTCCTCAGTTGTAATGTGACCTGCGCTGTAGTCCTTCATATAAATTGACTTTCCCTTTTTCTCTAAGGTTACAAGGTTACAACGAAAGATCAAGTCCTCAGGCCCTGTCTTTATACCCAAACTGGCCGCCTCTATTGGCCCCCTCCCTGTATGGTACAGCCTTGGATCATAACCCAAGAGTGAAAGATTGGCCACATCGCTTCCGGGTGGAAGACCATCTGGAACTGTCTTCACAAGCCCCAAGACACCACAGCTTGCAATAAAGTCCATATTGGGTGTGTTGGCCGCCATCAAAGGTGTCTTACCACCTAATGAGGGCTGTGGATAGTCCCCCATACCATCTCCCACCAGAATAATATATTTTCTCTTATAGTGCATCTAAATTGTCTTCCATCCTTATAGATACAGTCTTTCCCCTCACCACCTCAAGCTCATCAATCTCCTTTAATGCCTGTCTCACATAGGCCTCCTTTGCCCTGTGGGTAAGCATAACAATAGGTACAGAGCCTCTAATCTTTCTCCCTTTTTGTATAACAGAGGCAATACTAATCTTGTATCCCCCCAAGATACCAGCAATCTTTGCCAAAACACCTGGTTGATCTAAGGCAGAGAATCTAAAATAATAACAGGATTCCAAATTATCAATAGGTATCACTGACTTTTTCTTTCTTCCACCTGGCATATAGGCCAATGCAGGCACCCTTTGTACCCCTCCCTTTATTAAATTCCTTGAAAGGTCTACTATATCGCTTACCACTGCACTTCCTGCAGGCATCATCCCTGCCCCAAGCCCATAGAAGAGTACATCCCCTACACTATCCCCTCTAATCAAGAGGGCATTATACGCACCATTGACGTTGGCCAGGAGGTGTGACTCTGGAATCATGGTAGGGTGCACACGTGTCTCTATACCCTTTCCTCTTAATCGAGATATGGCCAAAAGTTTTATACGATAACCTAGCTCCCTTGCAAACTGAATGTCTAAGGGGGTAATGTAACTTATGCCTTCAACATAGATTTGATCAAGGTTGATAGGGGTACCATATGCCAATGCCGTCAAGATGGCCAATTTGTGTGCCGTATCTATACCCTCTACATCAAACCTGGGGTCTGCCTCCGCATATCCCCTTCGTTGGGCATCCCTTAAGGCAACACTAAACGTAATGCCCTCATCTGTCATCTTTGTCAGGATATAATTGGCAGTTCCATTTAGGATACCAAACATACACTCAATGTTATTTGCCACCAGACCCTCTTTAATACCCTTGATTAGGGGAATGCCTCCCCCTACACTGGCCTCAAAGGCAATGTCTACACCCTTTTCATATGCAGCACTAAATATCTCCTCTCCGAATGTAGCCAAAAGTGCCTTATTTGCCGTTACAATATGTTTTCCTTTAGAGATTGCCTTGAGGATAAATGTCCTTGCAGGTTCATATCCACCAATCAGCTCTACCAATATGTCGATCTTTGGATTATTGACTACATCTTCTGGATTCTCAGTAAGTTTTACACCACTTAGGTCCACAGGGCGTGGTCTGTCTAGATGGCGGTCGGCGGCCTGCTCTAATATCAATGGAACACCTACTTTAAGTTCTAATAACTCCTTCTTTTCCAAAAGAATCTTTGCTACCCCTGTCCCTACTGTCCCCATCCCAATTAGACCAATCTTTATGTCCCTTCTCACTTGCCCAACATCTACCCAATTTAAACTATCACCCTTCTCAATCCCCTTATAGCCTGACGAATCCTGTGTGGATTCTCCACCAAGGCAAACCTTATATACCCTTCACCATACTCTCCAAAACCAATACCTGGGGAGACCGCTACCTTTGCCTCCTCAATCAACATCTTTGAAAATTCTACCGATCCCAAGTGCCTATACCCCTCTGGTATCCTTGCCCAAACAAACATAGTAGCCTTTGGTTTTTCAACCCTCCAGCCAATGCGATTTAGACCATCCACCAATACATCACGCCTCTCTTCATATATCCTCACCGTCTCCTTTACACAATCTTGGGGGCTATTCAATGCAATAATTGAGGCAATCTGGATGGGTTGAAATATACCATAGTCCAAATAGCTCTTTATGCGGGTAAGGGCAGCTATCATCTTCTCATTTCCCACACAAAATCCTACCCTCCAACCAGGCATATTATAACTTTTTGACATACTGAAAAATTCTACCCCCACCTCTTTGGCCCCCTTTATTTGGAGGAGACTAGGTGCTTTGTAGCCGTCAAAGACTAGATCTGCATAGGCCAAATCATGAATTACCCACATCTTATTTTCCTTTGCAAAATCCACTATTTTTTGGAAGAAATCAAGATCTACTACCCTAGTAGTAGGATTGTGTGGGAAGCTAATAATCATCAGCTTTGGCCTTGGCCAAGTGGCCTTAGCTGCCTTTACCAATTCTTCAAAAAAGTCATTTCCTTCTGTCAGTGGTACACTCCTTACATTGCCCCCAGCAATCACTACTGCATAGCAATGGATGGGATAAGTGGGGTTAGGTACAAGTGCTATATCACCTGGTCCAATCATGGCCAAGATTAAGTGGGAAAGCCCCTCCTTACTTCCAATGGTAACTACTGCCTCTTTATCGGGGTCAATTTCTACATCAAATCTCCTTTTGTACCAATTAGAGATGGCCTCTCTCAGTTTTGTAATCCCACGGGAGGCAGAGTATCTATGATTATGGGGTTTTTTTGCAGCATCTATCAACTTCTCTACAATATGGCTTGGAGTAGGTAGATTTGGATTTCCCATACCTAGGTCAATGATATCCTCACCCCTACGCCTAGCCTCTATTTTGACTTTATCTACCACTGCAAATACATAGGGTGGCAAACGTTTTATGCGTGGAAATACCTCCCCTATATCATCCTTCATCGCATCCTCCAAACTTGAAAGCTGATTATAAACCTTTTCTTATGCTTGTCAAATACATTGGTTTAGAGCCCGTAAAGGGCATGTCTACCAACTTGAAAATTTGCCAAGGAATTGTTAAATTGAGGCAAAATGATTGCTGTATTAGATTATAAAGCAGGGAATCTAACTAGTGTAATAAGGGCCTTAGACCACTTGGGTTATAAGGGAAAGATTACTCAGTCTAGAAAGGAGGTGCTTGAGGCAGAGAGGGTCATATTCCCAGGTGTGGGGGCAGCAAAAAAGGCCATGGAGGAGCTTAAGCTATTGGAATTAGATGAAGCAATAAAAGAGGCATTTTATGAAGGAAAACCCATTTTAGGCATTTGCCTAGGCGTCCAAATTATCCTTGAGAGAAGTGAAGAGGGTAATACAGAGTGTCTAGGTCTAGTCCCTGGCATGACAAAGACCTTCCCTAGACCCCTTTATGATAAAAAGGGAGAGGACCTCAAGATACCTCATATGGGCTGGAATAGTGTAAAGTTTATCAAAGAACACCCCATTTTTGATGGGTTAGAAAAGGGCTCGGAGTTCTATTTTGTCCATAGTTATTATCCTATGCCCTCAATGGAAGAAATCATTGTGGGCATTACAGAATATGGTCTTTGGTTCCCTTCTATCTTGGCCTTTAAAAACTTGGTGGCTATGCAATTCCACCCTGAAAAGAGTGGACGTCCAGGCCTTAGGATATTAGAAAACTTTTGTAAGTGGGAGCCATAAACTTTTATGGCTGAAGTAGTCATTGTCGGAGGTGGCCCAGCAGGTTTAAATTGTGCCTATCACTTGGCCAAGGGTGGAAAGGAAGTAGTAGTCTTAGAAAAACACCCATTTCCTGTGGGGAAGCTATGTGCAGGTGGACTGACCCTAAAGGACTTCAAAGAAGGTGTACCAAAGGAAATTGTAGAAAGGTCCTTTAGCATTCATATCATCCATACACCATCTGGACAAACAACATTAAAGGCCAAAGAACCCATTGTTTTCACAGCAGATAGAAAAAAGATCAGTCAGTGGTTATTTGAGAGGGCAAGGAGGGCAGGTGCAATTATTGAAAGAAAAAGGGTAACAAGGATAGAAGACAGGGCTGTAATTACTAAGGATGGTAAAAAGATTAATTATCACTATTTAATAGGTGCTGATGGGAGTCTTTCTCTGGTGAGGCGATACCTAAATGTCCCTACAATAAATCTTGTCATTGCTTGGCAAACATCCTTACCGTTCTCAGTCTCTAAAATGCAGTGGTTTATGAATCCCAAGCTCTTTGGTCAAGGTTATGGATGGATATTCCCTCATAGGGATAAAACAATGATCGGATTTGGCTGCTCTAATTTAAAAGACATCCCTAAGACCAAGAAAAAATTTTTATTTTGGATAAAAGAAAGGTGTGGATTAAAAATAAATACAACATTCAAGGCACACCCTATAAATTCAGACTATAGAGGTCATCAATTTGGACATATTTATTTAATAGGGGATGCAGGTGGCTTTGCCTCTGGATTGACATGGGAAGGCATTTATTTTGCGCTAGTCTCTGGAAGGGAGGTCGCAAGAATGATATTAAACAAGAATTATGAGGCAAGGGATTTAAGGGCACTCCTCTCCCTTAAACGAAGACATGAAAGAATGGCAAGGATGTTACACCTCCCCCTCCCAATTTTGACACACCTCTTTGAGTGCCTAAGAAGGGCACTTGGCATCTCCTTTTTATCTCAATTGATCATCAAAAAATATGGATAACAAAATGTCCTTGACATTGATGGATGTTTGATTAAAATCCTTTTAACAATGAGGGTCCCTGTAAATTGGTTAAGAGAATATGTTGATATTGAAATCCCTGTAGAGAGGCTAGCAGATCTGCTTACTATGGCAGGCCTAGAGGTAGAAGAGATATTATACCCATTCTCCTATCTAGAGAAGGTAATTGTAGGGCGTATCCATAAGATAAAAAGTCATCCAAACGCTGATAAATTGAACATATGTATAATTGATACAGGAAATGAACACTATGAGGTAGTCTGTGGTGCACCTAATATTAAGGAGGATTTAATTGTCCCATTGGCCCTCCCAGGTTGTGTGTTACCCTCTGGTATAAAGGTAGATTGTATCAATATAAGGGGGATCAATTCATGGGGGATGTTGTGTTCAGAGAGAGAGCTTGGATTAGGAGATGACCACTCGGGGATATATATACTGCCTGAGCTACCATTGGGCAAGAGCCTAGATGAGGCATTTGGCCTAGATGATGCCGTACTTAACATAGCCGTTACACCAAATCGTGGAGATTGCTTGAGTATCTTGGGCATCTCCCGCGAAGTGGCTGCCCTCACCAATAAAAAGGTAAAATATCCTAAACATGAGATTAAAGAAGAAGGTGACCCAATTTTTAAATACGCAAAAGTGACTATTAGAGAGCCTAACCATTGTTTTCGCTATGTTGCACGCCTTATTAAAGGTGTAAAAATAAGACCCTCCCCCTGGTGGCTAAGGGCAAGGCTTATGTTGGCAGGCATCCGCAGCATCAATAATATTGTAGACATTACAAACTATGTAATGCTTGAATATGGACAGCCCTTACATGCATTTGATCTAGAGAACATAGAGAAAGGACATATTATCGTCCGCCTTGCCAAGGAGGGTGAAACTATAACCACATTAGATGATATAGAGAGACCTTTGGATAGAGGTGATTTACTGATTTGTGATGAAAAGGGCCCAATTGCCTTAGCAGGGGTTATGGGTGGCCTAAACTCACAGATTAAACCTACCACAAGGGATGTCCTTTTAGAAAGTGCCTATTTTAATCCAACTACCATAAGGAAAACGGCAAAGAGATTGGGCATTACTACTGAGGCATCATTCCGTTTTGAAAGGGAGATAGACCCAGAAGGTGTAATTAGTGCCGCCCATCGCTGTGCTTATCTTATGCAGGTTTTGGCAGATGGAAAGGTCTTGCCTGGCACTATAGACAATTACCCTACACCCAAGTATAACCCCTCTATCTATTTGAACACAAAAAAAGTAGGGAAGATTTTGGGTATAGATTTAGAAAGGCAGACTATTCACTCCTACCTAAAGGCCTTGGGCATGGAGATAAAGGAACCAAGGGCTGATACCCTTGAGGTCACCCCACCCCCTTATCGTCATGATCTAAAGGATGAGATTGACCTAATAGAAGAGATTATACGTCTACACGGATACGATAAGATCCCATCTGACTTGCCTCTGGTCTCTCTCAAAGGCCTACCTTTGTCATCTGAGATTTGCCTCCGTGAAAAAATAAAGGAAATCCTTTGTGGATTGGGATTTTGTGAGGCAATTAATTATGCCTTTATGGACCCCTCAAACCTTGATCGCCTACGTCTATCAAAAGGACATCCATTAAGAAATGCAGTAGCGCTTGTCAATCCCTTGACTGAGGAAAAATCCCTTATGCGTACCTCTCTCATACCAGGCCTTTTGGATACACTTGATTATAATCAAAGACAAGGTATCTTTAATCTACGCATTTTCGAGATAGGAAAGGTATTTCTCCCTGAAAAAGAAGGGGCATTGCCAAGAGAAATCTATAAAATAGCTGGAATCTGTTCAGGAGACAGATTTTTGCCTTCATGTCATTTTAGGTCAGAGCAATTTGATTTCTATGACTTAAAGGGGCAAATAGAAGAAATTTTGGCACAATTAAATATAAAAGAAGTAGAGTTTATACCTCAAAGTGATATTCCCTATTTAAGTGAAAATGCCTCTGCCTATCTGGTTAAGGATAATGAAATATTGGGTTACTTGGGAGAAATCCATCCTAGTGTAGGAGAGGCCTGGGGCCTTAAGTCTTCTGCATTTATATTTGAAATAGACCTAAATGCCCTAAAAAAATTCTCATTAAAGAGAAAGTTTGTAGCCTTGCCTAAATTTCCTTCTGTAGAAAGGGATATCTCCATTGTTGTCCCCAAGGAATTTGAGGCAAAGACCGTCTCTGATTTAGTAAAGGGGATGAAATTAGAATATCTTGAAGACATTTGGCTATTTGATGTCTATCAAGGCCCACCCATTGACCCAAATAAGAGGAGTCTGACCTATCGGATCGTCTATAGGGCAAAAGACCATACACTGACAGATAAAGAAGTCAATAAGATACACAGCCATATTGTAAGCCGTATATTGCAAGACCCTCGTGTAGAGTTAAGGCAATGACAAAGAGGGAACTAGTTGAGTATATCCATCAGCAGGTAGGTCTACCAAAAACCTTAATTGGTGAATTTGTGGAAGCTACCTTTGAAATTATAAAAAATACCTTAAAGCAGGGAAAGACAGTAAAGATTGTCCATTTTGGAAAGTGGGAGCCCGTATTAAGAAAGGGCAAACTGATAAGACACCCTGTCTCCAAACAGATTATCCAAATCCCTAAACATAAATCGATTGCCTTCCGCCCCAGCCCATGTTTGAAGAACAAAATTTAGTCATAGAAAAGGCAAAAATTGGGGATGTAAAAGGTATTTATGAAATAATCTGTCATTTTTCCCAAAAAGGCTTACTCTTGCCTAGGTCATTGAGTGAGATTTATGATTTTCTAAGGGATTTTTTTCTATGCCGTAAGGGGGATATAATAATTGCAACTTGTGCATTGCACATCTATTGGGAAAACCTTGCAGAGATAAGGTCTTTGGCGGTAAAGGAGGATTATCAAAAACAGGGTTTGGGTACAAGGCTTGTAAGGGCATGTCTAGATGAGGCCATATACTTAGGCATAAAAAGGGTATTTACATTGACTTATAAACCTTCATTTTTTAAGAGATTAGGATTTCATGAGATAGAAAAGAATACCCTCCCACCCAAGATTTGGGTAGATTGTATAAAATGCCCTAAGTATCCTGATTTGTGTAATGAAATTGCAATGATGTGGGAATATGAAAAGGATAATAAATAAATGTCAAAAGAGGCTTATTGAGAAAGGGATTAAGGAATATGAAATTTATCTAATTATTCAAAAGAATACAACAATTGATGTAAAAAGGGGTAAGGTAGAGTTATTTAAGGTAGCTGAAACTAAGGGAATAAGCCTACGTCTATTAAAGGACAAAAAGATAGGATTTGCATATACTACCTCTTTAGATGAATGTGCCCTAGAAAAATTGATTGACCATGCAAAGGAATCCCTTGAAGGGGTTTCTTTGGATCCATATTCTGTCTTTCCAGGACCAAATACCTATCCTAGGTTAGAGGTCTATGATAATGCCCTAGATAAAATCCCGATAAAGGAAAAAATAGAATTTGCAAAGGAGATGGAGGCATCTGCACTTTCTTATGACTCACGTATAAAAAGGGTAAGGACCTCGCAATTTCAAGAGAAGAATACAGAGGTTTTTATCAGAAACTATAAAGGCCTAGATGCATGTTATAAAAAGACTATATTAATTGGTAACATCCTGGTTGTAGCAGAGGAGAAAAATGAGGCAGAAATGGGATGGGAATTCGAGGCCCAAATCTATTTTAATAAGCTTAATCCAAGGAATATTGGCATGCAGGCAGGCAAGTGGGCCATTGAGGCCCTGGGAGGCAGGCCCATCCCTACACAAAAGGTGCCTTTAATTCTTATAAATAGGGTGGTAATTCAATTTCTGGAGGTCCTTTGCCAATCATTTTTTGCAGACAAGATCCAGAAAGGGAAGTCTCTACTTGCCCCATATTTGGGCAAAATGGTGATGTCTCCAAGTGTCACAATCATTGATGATGGTATAATTAAGGGTGGTATAGGAAGCAGGCCGTTTGATGATGAGGGTGTACCTCAACAGAGGACTATTTTAATAAAAGACGGGATACTAAAAGATTTCCTTTATGATAGTTATACAGCAAATAAGGCAGGTAAGCAATCTACTGGAAATTGTGTAAGGGAGAAAATAGAACTTCCACCTAGGGTACATATCACAAATTTATATTTAAAGAAGGGAAATACATCATTTTCTCATCTATTAAAGGCACTAAATAAGGGACTAGTGGTTACAGATATCTTGGGCATGCATACTGTTGACCCCATCTCTGGGGACTTTTCAGTAGGTGCCTGTGGGTACTGGGTAGAAGGTGGGGAAAGGAGGTTTTCTGTAAAAGGGATTGCCATTTCAGGAAATGTACTTAATATATTTAAGGGGGTCACTTTAGTAGGCTCAGATTTCCTCTTTTTAGGAAATATAGGCGCACCTAGTATGCTTATTGAAGAGACACAAATCAGCGGGAGTTAGCATATGAACCTGTTTTCAGAAATGGGAAAGCTATTGATTATTGTAGGCATTCTCTTTATTGCCATAGGCCTGTTGCTGACCTTTGCCCCAAATATCCCATATTTAGGCAGATTACCAGGAGATATAAGTATAAAAAGGGGGAATTTTCATTTTTATTTCCCTATTGTCACGTGTCTATTGTTAAGTATCATTATAACTATATTACTTAACCTTTTTCGTAGATAGGGCCTTTGGCAATAAAATTGTACCCAGAGTGATTCCTATCACCATAATAAGTACACAGACAAGAAAGGTAATCTTAAATCCTGTTATCTCTGCCAAGAATCCACCCAAAGTAGGCCCTATAATCCATCCAAAATTCCAGGCCGTATTATACATACCAAGGGCCCACCCCCTCCTTTCCTCAGTAACCAGGTCTGCAATAAAGGCAGTGGCAGATGCACCCATTGCAGCCCATGCCATCCCCTCCCCTATCTGCACAATAAAGAGCTGACGATAGTGATTGCATAAGGCATACCCTAAGAATACCAAAGAAAAGAGGTACATAGACCCAATCAGCACAACTTTTCTCCCTAACCTATCTGAGAGCCTCCCCAAAAGTGGGGCAGTAACACCACCAGAAATGGCACCAAATGTATATATCATCCCTATCTGGCTCCTAGTTGCCCCAAGATCCTCTATATAGAGGGATAGTATAGAATAGACAATGCCAGAGCAAATCATAAATGGAAAGACACTTAGACAGATGAGATAGATATATTTTTCTCTCATAATACCTCCATTTGTGTTGAGTTAATAAATTTGGCTGGTTAAGACAGACTTTGAGGGTGCAAGAAAAAAGGGGAGCTGTTGCTCCCCTCTTAGATAGGAATCTACTTAGTTTAGACTTCCTCTACCTTAATACAATCATTAGGACAGGCCTCTACACAACTCTCACAGCCCACACACTCATCTGCATTCACTGGTTGAGATTTATCCCCTACCATTTCCCATACCCCATTAGGGCAAATCTCTACACACTCCCCACACCCATCACAACAATCATCCGGACGAGTAATTTTCCACGGCATTCCTCTTACCTCCTTTTTTTGATTTTTTCCTTATATCAAACTATTCTCTTTGTCAATGCCCTCCACTGGTTTGGTCTCTTATAAAACAAACTAATATGGTTTGTCAAGAAAAAATCAAATAAACTACAAAATACTTTAAGGATAACCTTTAAGAGGGCCTAAAACTATGCCTCTATTTCCTCATGGACAGAGATGGCTATCTTGTAGAGGACAGTAAGTATCAAAAAACCAAGCGCCCAGACCCCAAGGGTAATAAGGGCCTCAGGTAGTGTAGGCCAGTACTCAACTATCTCATGAAGTGGATTTGGTATAAAACCACCTGCCATAAGCCCAGGTCCTTTATCCAGCCATGTTGAGATAACTACCAATATGCAACACAGTGCCAAAGTAGTCTCATTCCTTCTTATGCCAGGGATGACCAAAAGGATACTTGCTGTTATCATGCCAATAATAGATATCCACATCAAGGGGGCCATTATACCCTGTCCCTTTATACCAAAAAATAGGTACTTAAAGTGCTGCATATGCCCTGGTATTTGACTGTAGATGGTAGTGAAGACCTCAAAGAAAAAGAAGGCCACATTTATGATAATACAATAGGTAACAATCTTTCCTATTGTTTGAATAGCTACTTCCCCTGGGTCAAATTTTGTATATCTCTTTATAATAAGGGCTATTACCAAAAGTAAAGCAGGCCCAGAGGTAAAGGCCGATGCAAGAAATCTTGGTGCCATAATAGCAGTAAGCCAATAGTGCCTACCAGGAAGGCCCTGGTAGATAAATGCCGTAACTATATGGATAAGAGGTGCCCAGGCCACAGAGAAAACTGCAAGTACCTTTACCCAAGTAGGGGGTGGTACATCGTTACGCTCTGCCTGCAGTGCATTCCAACCAACAAAGATATTAAGAAGCAGGTATACATTTAGCACCACCATATCCCAAAAGAGGATTGAATTAGGTGTGGGGTGAAAAAGTACATTGAAGGCACGCATAGGTTTACCAAGGTCTATAATGATGAATGACAGACACATTATCACAGCAGCAACAGCCATAAATTCACCTAAGACAACAATCCTACCAAATGCCTTATAGTTATGTAGATAAAAAGGCAGTGCCACCATAACACCACCGGCTGCTATTCCAACAAGATATGTAAAGTTACCAATATAAAAACCCCATGAGACATCCCTTCCCATACCTGTTATCTTAAGGCCTACCTTGAGTTGCCATAGGTAGAGGATAGCACCAATACCAGTGAGGGCAAGCAAAAATGCTACCCATGTCCAGTATCTCTTACTCCCAACTAATGCCTTTTCAAACATTTGTCACCTCACATAATAATATAATAGACCTGTGGCTCTGTACCCAGGTGGGGCTTACGCCTAATGGTATAGTGCTCACGGAGCAATCTTCTCACCTCTGAGTTTGGGTCTAAAATATCCCCAAATGCTATAGCCCCATTTGATGCCTCGACACATGCTGGCAAAAGACCCTGATCAATCCTCTCTGCACAGAAATTGCATTTCTCAACAACACCCTTTTCCCTTGTTGGAAATTCTGGATTCCTATAATTTACATAAGGTCTAGGGTCTCCCCAATTAAAGCTCCTTGAACCAAAGGGACATGCCGCCATACAGAACCTACAACCAATACAGCGGTGAAAATCAATCATAACAATCCCATCCTCCCTCTTCCATGTTGCCTTTGTCGGGCAGACCCTCACACAGGGGGGATTATCACAATTGTTGCACAATACAACAAACAATTTTTCCTTTAAACTCTCTGGCATAAATTTCTCTTCTAAATCTGGGAAGGCATGCTCAAATGGCTCAAGCCAAATCCATTTGATCTCCCACCTTCTTGCCTTTTTTGGATCAACTTTATATTTTGGGTCTACTGGGTGATAAAAATCAGGAATATTATGGATCTTATTACAGGCCTCTATACATTTTTTTGCAATCTCTTCATCCATCTTTGTCATATCTATGACCATAGCCCACCTTTTTGCCCTTAAGGCCTCCTTTTTTCGGGCATACTGGGCCTCAATCTGCCCTGGCACTAGCAGTTCAAAGGCTGACCAACCTCCAATCCCTAATATGGTAAAAAGACCAATTGACTTTAGAAACTGTCTTCTGTTTACCTCCATTACCTCCCCTCCTTCAGCTCTCCTTTTGCCCATTCTTTTGGCTTCTGAAGGTGACAACTCCAACAATAGGGTTTAATCCCCATATAACTGTGGCACTCATCACAGAATTTATCATAATTTGAGTGACAATTTAGACATGTGTTTTGAAGGCTTATAGTATATCTTTTGCCATTAAAACCTATATATTCTCTATTTGCCTCACGCAGGGCCCAGTTTCTCCATTGGTCTATGAGCCTCATATGATTTGCCCTCATCCATGGTGTTGGCTGTACACAAACCCTTTCCCATTCTGGCAATTTTTTAATAGCTGGGGTATCAAGCTTTGGTTCTGGTGCCTTAGCGGCCCTGCCCATATTATAAAAAAAGGGAAATGTGCAGATAATGAATAAGACAATAAGCCCGATAATTACCTTTCCTCCATCATACATCTATTCTACCTCCTCCAAGAACTTCTCTGCCTCTTTTTCTTTACCTTTTAGAGGCCTCTTCCGTAGGTCAACAACCCTCTCCTTCTCTCCTGGAAAGACCAAGGCATTACCTACTAACTCATGAATACCACAAAGGTCTACCCCAGGTACCCAATAGTCCAAAAGGGGTGGAAAGACAGCCCTATCAATCGCACAAATCATGCCAACATGATTTACCCCATATTTTTCATGGACATACCTTACTGCACTTGCCCTAGGAAATCCTCCCCTAAGCCTTATTGGAAGATATTCATCCGCATTAAAACCACTCCCACTGCCACAACAAAAATTTTTCTCTCTTATAGTATTTTCTGGCATCTCATAGAAGTGACCAGGGGGCAAGACATTCTTTATAATATACCTTGGCTCTTCAAGAAGCCCCATTCCCCTAGCTGGATTACAGGAGTCATGGAATGTCAACACTATATGGGCATTTCTGCTTGGGTCTAAATTTAGCTTACCATGTTTTATAAGATCGGCAGTGAACTCACAGATGTGGACCATCTTTGTTGACTTTGCATTCTCAAACTTTGTACCTGTTATAGGGGATACTGGCTCCTCAAGGAAATCGGCAGGACCATTCCATGTATCCATATATTGATTAATAACCCTCCACATATGACCACACTCCCCTCCAAGTATCCACTTTACCCCAAGCCTCTTTGCCTCAGCATAAAATTTTGCATTTAACCTCTTTCCCATCTCATGTGAGATAAAATAGCCAAAGTTTCCGCCCTCAGCCGCAAATGTACTAATAGTATAGTCAAGGTCAAGGTATTCAAAGAGCAAAAGATAGCCCATACAATTAAATGTACCTGGATCTGCAAAATAATCACCAGAGGGCATAATAAACAATATCTCATGCCCCTTTTCATTAACAGGGACCCTTGGCCTAATACCTGTTACAACCTCACACTCATCTGCAAAGAACTCAAGCATATCCTTAAATGCATGAGGTGGGGAGCCAATATGACTTCCTATCTTAAAGCAGCTTCCTACTGAGGCCATAGCCCATTCAATACCAAGGCCAATAGAGCTCAGAAGTTCCCTTCCTAATATAGTAATGTCAGCCATATCAATGCCATAAGGACAAAAGGCAGAACAGCGTCTACACTCACTACACTGATACAGATAGTAATATAATTCCTTTACTACATCCTCTGTAAGTTCCCTTGCCCCGGCAAGCCTTCCAAGGATTTTACCTGCTGTAGTATGATATCTTCTGTATAAAGACCTCATAAGCTCTGCCCGCAAAACGGGCATATTCTTTGGGTCTCCTGTCCCTAAAAAGAATTGACACTTATCAGCACAGGCACCACACCTTACACAGATATCCATAAAGAGCCTCAGGCTCCTGTACTTATTAAGCCTATCATTAAACCCTACTAAAAATATCTCTTTCCAGTTTTTGGGAAGCTTCCAGTCCTCATCATAGGTCGACCAGCTCCTTGGGAATGGATAATCAAGCCACTCAAGCCACTTTGGGGCTGATGCATGACAGTGAGTACCCTCTTTAAACTCAGGCTTTGTATCCATCCATTTCCTTCCAGGGGGCCTAAAACTTATTCTTGCCATCTCTTCTGGTTTTGGAATTGCTGCCATTTTTACTCCTCTTTAATTTGTTTTCTCAAAAACTCTGTCTCTGGAAATACAGGGGCATGACGGTTGCCACTCTCTTTACCATAAATCCTGGCCGCCTCTTCATCTGCCAATTCTTCAAGTTTTTCCTTTCCTAATTTCTTTGCCTCTTCTACTGATATCTCAAGTGGCAATCCAAACTTTGCCATATCTTCCCTCCAGTCATTTTCCTGATCAAGGTATGTCTTTACCCTTACAGGATAATTCCAAGGGTTAACATGCCTCACTGCCCTGTTATTGTTTGCCAAATTCCTAGTCATACTCATAAATATCCCTGCCATATGTGCAAGCTTTGTAAATGGGAAATAGGCAAAAAATGAACTTACCAAAAATAGATGGACATAAAATATAACTCCAATATGTTCCTTTGGTATATGAGGATGAAGGCTTGCCAAACCCAAAGTTAGCTCCTTCACAGCAGTCATATCCACCTTAAAGAAATATCGCATCAATATACCACTAATCCCTATTGCCAAAAGCCAAAATAGGGGGAGATAATCAGAAAAGAGGGAAATATATCGCAATTTTGGGTCAAAGATCCTTCTTAGCAAGAGATAAGTCAATGCTACTATAAGGACTATACCAGAGATATAGACTGCTGGTACATATAATTGAAAGAAGCTATCTATGTGTTCAACTAAACGCACAAACGAAGGCACAGGTTCCGTAAACAGCCAGAGGTGCCTTATCAGGATTACAAGGAATGAATAGTGAAATGCTATAGCCCCTAGCCATAGCCACTTACTTGACCAGTAAACAAGCCTTTTCTTTTCAGGATAGCTTGGCTCATCCCTCAACTGGGCCTTTATATTTCTAAAGAGGCTCCTAAAAAAGAATACCTCAAGGATCATCCTACCAATAACTTCCCATGTCGTAAACGGATTTTCAAGTCTATCTCTCAATGTCCTCTTAAGCCAAGGAAGACTTTTTTGCTGCCCACAAGTTGTAGGTATACGGAAAGGAACAGGTGTGCGTGCCCATATCACTACCTTATAGACCATGCCTACAAAGAAGACCAAGATTGCTAAATAAGGTATAATTATCCCAAAAACAACCTCAAGACCTGCCGTTACCCCAATTATTGGAACAAAAATAAGCACTAAAACTAAGAAAAAAGAACTATACCATGCAAGATTAAAACCCATTTGCCCTCACCTCTTTGTTATTTTTCTGCTCTAAATCAACTACTAAACCTGCCATTCGCAGCAGCCCACTTACCCTTCTTTTCACCTCATCTACCCTAAGCTCATAAAGTTTCTCCCGACGTCTCATATACACATCAAAACATAGAAGGGCCAACCCATCTATCCTAGACTCAAGTTCCAATAACTCCTCAGGGACTCCCTTTTCTCTAATTTCCTTTTCTAACTCCTTTCTAATCGCTGTCTTTAGAAGAAAAATAAATGTAAGTGCCCCAGAGGGGAGAAAATCCTGGATTGCCCTGATGCTGATAATCCTATCAAGAAAGTAAGAGACCCTATCAGGTTCCATACCATAAAGTAATGCCTCATAAATCCCCTTTATTCCTTCATGAAACTCATATGCTACGGGATTAGCAAAGCGATCCTTTTCCCTTTTTAAAAACCTTGCAGTCTCAGGTGGATAACTCTCAAATATCAAATTCAACCACCTTTCCAAAACGAGATGTCTTTTTTCTGATAAGAAATCTTGTAAATTCATAGGAGTCGTTAGAGATATATACACCAAGCAGGTTTCTTTGTCAAGAGAAAAATTAAATCACTTATGGACAACTAGGAGATTTGATATTATTAGAATAAAAATAAAAAATGAGGATAAAGGTAAAGGTAATTACAAATGCAAAGGAAAATAGAGTTTTAGAGGAAAAAGGAGGATATAAGGTCTATTTAAGTGCTACACCAGTTCATGGAAAGGCAAATAAGGCCCTAATTGAAACTTTGGCAAGGTATTTTCATACAAAGAAGGGTAATATAAGGATAATCAAAGGTGAGAGGTCAAAGGAAAAGCATTTAGAGATTATTACATAACTTTTCTATTATCATTATTTGTATATCCATTACGTTTGTACCAGTTGGGCCAGTGATAAAAAGACTATTTATCTTTTTAAAAAAATTATAGGAATCATTCTCTTTTAAATACGCCTCTGGGGAAAGGCCCAAGTCCCTTGCCTGTAATATAGTATGGCCATTAACTATCGCCCCAGCAGCATCAGTTGGTCCATCCGTACCATCACTGCCAGCAGAGAGAAAGGTAATCCCAGGAATTCCCTCTATTGCCATGGCAAAGGCTAAAGCAAGCTCCATATTCCTTCCCCCCTTTCCTCTCCCCCTTACTGTAACAGTGGTCTCTCCCCCTGATATAAGGCACTGAGGGGAAGTGATAGGACTATCCTTTGTCTTAAGGGCAACAGATGCAAGATAACTCCCTACATCCTTTGCCTCACCGCTTATCTGTGAAGAAAGGATCCTTGGACAAAGGCCAAATTCATCTGCCTTATCCCTAGCTGCCATTAATGCATTTTTATTGCTAGCAATGATAACATTCTCTACCCTGCTAAATATAGGGTCTCCCTCCTTTGGCGTTTCTGGAATAAGTCCCTTTTTACCTTCACTAAGAATACTTAAGATACCTCTTGGTACCCTTTTTATAAGGCCAAACTTTTCTAAAACATCCAATGCATCTTTATAAGTAGTAGAATCGGGGGAGGTAGGGCCTGATGCAATGGTCTCTAGTCTATCCCCAATTACATCAGAGATTATAAGGGAAATGGTCTTGGCTG
>Ga0190286_1000224_pt1 | contig 26601 bp, 21 predicted proteins | sample 48691834_MG_FD_183241 | JGI IMG/M metagenome (GOLD analysis project Ga0190286, IMG submission 183241) | Hydrothermal vent microbial mat bacterial communities from Southern Trench, Guaymas Basin, Mexico - 4869-18-3-4_MG | ecosystem: Environmental > Aquatic > Marine > Hydrothermal vents >... | reverse complement strand
GTGGAAGAGGCGCACACCAGCTATGTCGGCCGGGGTGACAGATCACGTCTGGAGCTTGAGGGAACTGCTGACCTATCGCTTGCCCGCGAAGAGGAGAATTTTAATCAATTATTAAGGGACATCAGGAAACTGTTAGAGTAAGAGGAAAAAGGAGGGAGGTTACAATGACTAGCATAAGGTATGACCGAGAGTTCTTCAAGGGTAAAGATGTCTTTGTGGGGATTGAGGTTTTAGAAGCATGAAACAAACCCCCTAGGATAATGAATAGATTTTTTAAAGCCGGTGATCACCTTAAAGCCTTGGTGATTGGACGACCACGATATCCGATTGATGGCCCTTTAACAAGGGATCTCGATAACAGGATGTTGGCGTCCCACCTTTCAATAGCGAAAAGATTCCTTGTAGGCCCCGGCGAACTGGGGACCACGAATAGTAGAATGGCAGAAAGTGATAGGGAGGCTTTAAGCTAAAGACTTGACTTTTAATATAGTAAGCAGGTTTGCGGTTCGCTCCGCTCACCCAAACCCTTTCGGGCTTGGCATACCCGCAATCCACTGGGCGAGATTTCTCCGATTAATAGGAGGTGGTGAAAAATGTTTAAAAATAAATGGAGGAAAATTACATTTTACATATGGCTCGTATCTATACCATGTGCTTTGGTCGGGGGATTCTTAAGAGAATATAGTGCTGCTTTCACTGCATTATTGGTTGCGGGACTGGTTGGCTCTATAGTTGGATTGGTGATACTAAAAGTGTTAGGAGGAGAGGTAAAATGAGAAAATTTGTGGTTGGAATAGCAGGTTTTGTGTTGATCGGCATTTTGCTTTCAGGATGCCTTACACCGAGGAAATCAGATATAGGATATACTTACAACCATGGCAAATATTTTGAGAAACAGCTTTTCTTAAAACAGATAGGTATGCCACCTAAGCTTACGCTTCCAAAAGAAGATGTAATAGTGGCTATTATAGACATAGGAATGGACTTGAACCATCCAGCATACAAGAATAAACTTCTGAAGAGCGATTTCAAAGGGGAAGATGTGGTATATCCCGAGGAGGAAGCGGCACTCGCTCATGGGACTGCTGTAGCTTCCATCATAGCAGCTGAAAGCAATGAGATGTTGGGAATCGCCCCTGATGCAAAGATTTTACCTGTGCTCATTGGATTGCCATATCCCAAAGGCTACGAGGATATAGCAACTACTTATTACAAAATGGAACCCGAAGATTTCCTTAAGCTTTCAAAGGAGCCCGAAAAGCTCAAGAGATTCAAAGAGTTTGGCAAAATAAGGGCAGAGATAATCCTGAAGAATACGGCAAATGCAATTAAATATGCTGTTGATCATGGCGCAAAGATCATATGCATGAGTGCCACAACTGTTAATGAGACAAGATACATAGAAGATGCAGTGAAGTACGCCCACTCAAAGGGAATTGTCATCGTCGCACCAACAGGGAACAACGCAAAGAATAATGTCTATTATCCGGCAAAATTCGATGAAGTTATAGCCGTAGGTGGTGTAAATGAGCATGACGAATGGTGGTATGAGGAAAAAGAGCTTAAAGGTTTCCCTGTTCCCATAAAGCAGGGGTCAAATTACGGTGAGGGGATTGATGTTGTGGCTCCATGCTGTAATATCCTGCACGCTTACCCAACACAGGATTATCTGAGACAATATATCAGTCTGAGGGATGTGGAACATCACTGGCTGTCCCCCAAGTTGCGGGATTGGTAGCTCTTATAATGAGCGAAAATCCGGACCTAACCCCGAATCAAGTAAAAGAAATTATAATCAAAGGCTGTGATGACCTTGGTCCTCAGGGATGGGACGAGAAATACGGATACGGGAGGATAAACATAGGTAAAACACTGAAACTTGTGACAAAATGAGAGGCGAAACTTCACCTAACAGCGAAATGCGGTTCGCTCCCATTGGTTGCTCACCCAAATTGCCCTATTGGGCAACTTCGTATATTCGCATTCCGTTATACGTTATTGCAAAACAGGAAGCATTATAACTTGACAATGTCACATTAGTATTACACTGTAATACTTAAGTTGCTTTTAAGAGCGATTTTAGCTGCTCTTTGTCCAAAAGGATGCCATATCGTTCCGAAATAAGGGAAGATGTCTCTGCCCAACTTTTGCCGCTATTTTTGCTGTTTTATGAAGGCGATGAGGTCTGAGAAAGAGCTTGATTCTTTATTATTAAGCCAAACGACAAAGGCTTCTCTCAATATCTCTGAGATTTCCCATTCTCAAGTTCCAAAAAGCAAATCCAACATTGTCAAGGTAAGGAGGGCATGTCGATGATCTTAAGTAGGTTAAGCCAGGTCAAGGCCTTACTCGAAATTTCTCTCTTAACCTTAACTTACATAGTCCTAGTTTACTGGCCGCTTGAAGCCTTAATTAAGGGGAGTTGGCCTTGGCCCTGGTACGGATGGTTTTCAAAGGCTTGTCTTATGTTTGTAACTTTATGCGCTATCCTCCTTCCAAAGAGGAAGATGGAGGCTTACGGCTTTTCGACTAGGGTTGCTCATTTTAGCTTAAAGTGGGGATTGAAGTTTATGGCTGCTTTTACCCTACCATCCTTAATCGTTTTAGTAGTCCTGTTTGTCATGGGTCAAGCTAGGCTTAAACCGTTAACCTTCACTGATGTGGTTCTGAGCTTACTATGGTATATGGTTTTCGTTGGATTTGCTGAGGAGGCCTACTTCAGAGGCTATGTTCAATCAAGGCTCAATGAGGCCTTTGGTAAACCCTATCGTCACTTACTCTTCAATTCCTGGAGGGTTGATTGTGGCTTGGGCCTACCCATTACTGCCATCTTCATCTTTGGCCTACCCCACTTAGCTAACTGGGTGAATCCGTTCGCTTCTGAATGTGCACTAGGACTTGGCACGTCTCTCTTAGTCGCCCTAGTCTGCTTCGCTGGTTTCGTGCTTGGAGCAATAAGGGAAGCTACAGGTGATATTTGGGCTTCAACTCTCTTCCATGGAGGGCATGCAATAGCTTATTGGATTTCATCTTTAAGTGATAAGGGATGGACCATGGTCAGCTTAGGGATTGGCTGGGCCATCTTCTTCACCAAGCTCTTCGATACCTTCCTTGAGGAAGCCGAGCATTTAAGTGTCGCTTAACCTATACAGACTTCTACAGAAGTGGAAAGGAAACTTAGAAGCACTTCATTAAAAGCAAGCTTCTCTAGTCTGAAAGGAGGAATTCGAGCATAGGGAGTGACTTGCCCTAGGGGACATTACTCATCAAATCTAGCCTGAGGGTACTTCTCTATTGCTTATTGCTCAAGTAGTCCTCAGACTACCCAGAGGGTAGTGCTTGATAGCCTATATCATACCCGAGTACCCCCTCGCAGGGGCAGCCTCTTATCGGACAGGTAGTTTTAGAGGTATTGGACTTGGTAGTAGATCCGAGGACAAGAGCTCTTATCCCAAATCCGCTCCCTCCTGAGGCAGTAGTGTAGAGTAATTATGTATATGAATAGGGGTAGAATGACGGGCTTTGATGAAAGAAAATACCTCCTGGTGGACAGAAAGAAAACCAACCAGGGGGTGGCAGATGAAGGAGGAGCTCAAAGAGCTCATCAAGATTTTAGAACAGGAGGACACGAGAAGGCAACTGCTTGAGGAGTTGGTTAAGGTTGAGCTGAAAAGAATGCTGAAGGAACTGGTGATAGCCATGTATCAGGGAGGATGTTCCACGAGAGATATCTCTCGAACCATAACGGCTTTGCTTGAGGAAAAGTATTCGGCCTCGTGGGTTTCCAGGATCACCGAGGTGGTTGAGGAGAAGGTGGAAGCTTTCCGCAACCGTCGGCTTGCACAATGGTATCCGATAGTCTTTCTTGACGGGGCAGTGATAAGGATAAGAAGGGGAAGTGTGGAGGGGAGGTGAGCTATATTGCTCCAGGGATAGATGAAGAGGGTCATAAGGAGGTCTTGGGGTTCTGGCTCATGGGCTCGGAGGGCGAGAGTTTGAAGATATGGAAGGAAATCCTTGTGGAGCTAAAAGGGAGGGGGCTGGAAGAGCCGCTGCTTTTTATAAGTGACGGTCTCACAGGTCTTCCTGAGGCGGTGAAGGAGGTTTATCCACGGGCAGATTTTCAAAGCTGTCTGGTCCATATGGTGCGCAGTTCGCTGAACAAGGTAAGGAAAAGGGATCGGGAAGCTGTGAGCCAAGACCTGAAGAAGACTTACCGGCAGCCAGATGAGGCAGGGTTTCTCCGGGCCTGGGAAGATTTCAAGAAGAAAAGGGGCTTTTTCTACCCTGAGCTAATCAAATCGTGGGAGAGGGATCTATCCTGCCTCATGAGCTATCTCAGATATCCGGAGGAGCTCAGGAAATACATCTACAGCACAAACTCGCTTGAGAGGTTCATCAAGGAAGTCAAGCGGAGAACAAGGCAACGTCGCCCAACAACGGACATACGGCTACGCTTCGCTCCGCCCAAATTTGGCAAAGCCAAACTTCGTATGTCCGCAGAACGTTAGACGCACTGGCCCAAGTTAAGGCTATGCGGCGGCTTAATCTGGAGGAGATCAAGACCTGTTGCCGCATGGTGACCGCCATTCAACATACCATCGCCTTGCAGGGAGAGATTGACGCCCCGCATCCAAAAGCCGAGAGCCAGATTGTCGAAATGGTGAGAGAAAATGCCTGAATATATTCTCGCCCACGATGTGGGCACCGGTGGGAACAAGGCAGTTCTGGTGGACCTGAAGGGGAGGGTCCGGGGGAAGACCTTCGAGCCCTACAAGGTCTATTATCCCCAACCCGGCTGGGCGGAGCAGGAGCCCGAGGACTGGTGGCGGGCCGTCGCCCTCACCACCAAGCGCCTCCTCCAGGAGACGGGTGTATCCCCGAAGGACATCTTGTGCCTTACCTTCAGCACCCAGATGCTGGGCATCGTGCCCATGGACGCCGAGAGAGGGCCGCTGCGACGGGCCATCATCTGGCTGGACAGCCGGGCGACCAAGCAGGCCCACGCCATGATGCGAAAATTCATAAATGCCCGCATCTTTGCCCTCATCGCCGGCGCACCCCTGGGGGGCAAAGACGGCATGCCCAAGCTGCTGTGGCTAAAGGAGGAGGAACCCGAGGTTTACAATCGCATGTGCTGTTTTCTCGATGTGGGCGGCTACCTCCTCTATCGCACCACCGGGAAAATGGTCATGGAGTGGACCGGCGCCTCAGTGTTCGGCCTCGACCTCAAGAAGAAGACCTGGCTGACGAGCATCTTCAGATACGTGGGGCTCGACACTGGGAAGCTCCCCCCGCTGGTTCGCTCCATTGACCAGGTTGGGGGGCTGCTGCCGGAGGCGGCCAGGGATTGCGGCCTGCTGGAGGGCACGCCCGTCGTCGCCGGGGCGGGCGATGCGCCATCGGCGGCAGTAGGCTCAGGCGCGGTGGGGGAGGGTGAGGGGCACGTCTACCTGGGCACGTCGGCCTGGGTGGGCGTGGTGACAGAGCGCACGCCCACCGGCAGGCATGGCGTGGCGGCCATCCACTCCGCCGACCCGACGAAGGCCTTTCTCTTCGCGGAGAGCGAGACCGCTGGCGCCTGCCTGAAGTGGATCGCCGACCAGTTCTACCGCGCCGAGAAGGCCGACCCCAATATCCCCAACGTCTATGCCCTGATGGACGAAGACGTGGAGAAGATCCCGCCCGGCTCCGGCTACCTCATCTTCACCCCCTGGATGTACGGCGAGCGGGCGCCCATTGACGATACCTACGTGCGCTCGACCTTCGTGAACCTCAGCGCCGACCACACCCGTGAGCACCTGCTCAGGGCCGTCTACGAGGGCGTGGCCTACAACCTGCGCTGGATTCTGGACATCGTGGAGAAGAAATTCCACTTCCCGGTGCCGACGCTGAGGGTGATCGGGGGCGGGGCGCTCGGCGCTCCGTGGATGCAGATTCTGGCGGACGTGACCCATCGTCGCGTGGAGACGGTGGCGGAGCCGCGGGAGGCGGGGGCGGTGGGCGTGGCACTGGTGGCGGCGGTCGGGCTGGGCCTTTACCCCGACTTCGAGAGCCTCAAGCAGGTGGTGAGGGTGGAGAGGGCCTTCGAGCCTAACGAGGCCAACGCCGAGACCTACGATTTCCTTTTCCAAACCTACAGAGAGGTGTATAGCCGCCTTAAGAAGGTTTACAGGAGGTTGAACAAGGAGAGGTTTCAGAGATCGCCCCGAGCTGAAGCTCAGGGCTAAGAGGAACAAAGCCTGTTGAAAACAGGCTGTCCGGCCTCCAAGGTAAGAAACGAGCCCTGTGGGCCGGATCCAGCCCCCGGAGGGGGCTTGGCCCTTTGTAGCCCGGAGCTTCCAGCTCTGGGCGAAGGCGGCAACGCCTGGGTGGGAGGCTATCAAGCCCATCAACGGGGCGGCTTGGTATCCATCAAGATAGCTGTTTATCTGCAAATAGGAGGTGGCTTATGGACAGAATAGATGTCCTGTCTTTGCCTCTGGCCTTGCCGGATGGGGTGGATTACGACGAGTATCTCATCGCCACCTATCTCGCCTCTTTCCCATCTGACATACCCATCCCCAAGTTGGCGCCGGCACTGGCCATCGAACAGAGCACAGGCACGTGGATACCCGTGCCCGGCGAGACGCCGGAGGTGCGAAGGCGCCACGTCGCCAAGGTCATCGGAGTGTATGAGGTGCCTGATCTGGAGTTCAGCGTCCCCAAATCTCTGGAGACCCGGAACTACGTCATCCAAATCGCCTACCCGGAGGTCAACATTGGGGAGCAGATCCCCATGTTGCTCACCACCGTCGTGGGCAACGTCTCCATGGCGGGGCGGATAAAGGTGCTGGACATCCGCTTCCCGGAGAAGTACGTGAAGGGCTTCCAGGGGCCGAAGTTCGGCATCGAGGGCATCCGGAAGCTTCTGGGGGTGCCCAAACGCCCCCTGCTCAACAACATGATAAAGCCCTGCACCGGATATCCTCCGGAGGTGGGCGTCGAGCTGTTCAGGGCGGCGGCCCTGGGAGGATGCGACATCGTCAAGGATGATGAGCTGCTGGCGAACGCTTCCTTCAACCAGGTCCAGGCCAGGGTGAAGCTCTACATGGAGGCGGAGAGGCAGGTTTACGAAGAGACTGGGGAGCACACGCTCTACACGGTGAACGTCACCGACTCGATCCCGAAAGTCTTCGAGAACGCCAAAAGGGCCGTGGAGCTGGGCTGCAACGCCATCATGGTCAATTACCTGGCGGTTGGATTCCCGGTGCTGCAGGCGCTCGCCGAGGACCCGGAGATAAACGTGCCCATTCTCGCCCACATGGACGTGGCTGGGGCGATGTACATGTCCCCCTTCCACGGCATCAGCTCCCATCTGGTGCTCGGCAAACTGCCCAGGCTCGCCGGCGCCGATATCGTCGTCTTCCCCGCCCCCTACGGGAAGGCTCCGGTCCTCAAGCATAAATTCGAGAACGTGGCCAAAAACCTGGCCTTCCCCTTCTACCACATCAAACCCGCGTTCCCCATGCCCTCTGGCGGCATAACGCCCTCCATGGTGCCGGAGGTGATGAAGGACCTGGGCACCGATATCGTCATCGGCTCCGGCGGCGCCATCCACGCCCATCCGCAGGGGCCGGTGGCGGGCGCCAAGGCCTTCCGCCAGGCCATAGATGCCACCATGCGCGGCGTTCCACTGAAGGAGGCGGCCAAGGAGTACCCCGAACTGGCAGCCGCGTTGGAGAGGTGGGTGGACCCCTTCGGTAAGGGGATAGGGTTGTGAGGAGAGGAGATGGCCAGAATCGCCGTCTTGGGAGGATGTGGCACCGTCGGGAGCGTCGCGGTGAGGATGCTCGCCGCCAGCGATGTCTTCTCCGAGATCGTGGTGGGCGACATAGACTTCGAGAAGGCGCAGAGGTTTGTTGAGAGCCTGGGCTCCGACAAGGTCACGGCGGTCGAATTCGATGCCTCGAAGCCGAAAAGCATCGAAAGGGCCATCGAGGGCTCCCAGGTGGTCCTGAATTGCGTGGGGCCGTTCTACAAATTCGGACCTCCCATCCTCAAGGCTGTCATAGAGGCGGGGATAAATTACGTTGATTTATGCGACGATTTCGACGCTACGGAGAAAGTTCTGGAGCTGGACGGGGAGGCCAAGGAGAGGGGCGTTTCGGCGCTCATCGGGATGGGGAGTTCGCCAGGGGTATCGAACGTCCTGGTGCGATTCTGCGCCGACGTCTTGCTCGACCAGATCGAGTCGGTTGACATCTACCACGCGCATGGCGGCGAGAAGGTCGAGGGGGCGGCGGTGGTGAAGCACAGGATACACTCGATGATGATTGACATACCGATGTTCCTGGACGGGAAGTTCACTACGGTGAGGCTATTCGATGAGAGCGGGAAGGCGCTGGAGGAGGAAGTGGACTTTCCTGAGCTGGGGAGATATAAAGTTTACGCCTACCCACACCCCGAAACGATAACGCTCCCCAGGTATCTCAAAATCACCGACCGTGTGACGAACCTGGGGACGGTCCTTCCCCCGGCCTACGCGGAGCTCATCAAGGGGATGGTCAGGTTGGGCCTCACCGCCGAGACCCCGCTCGACGTCGGGGGACAGAAGGTCATCCCCCTTGAATTCGCGGTCTCCTTCATCCTTTCCCAGAGGGAGAAGCTGCTCGAGGAGGCGGGCATCGCCGAGCCGATGGGCTGTCTGAAGATAGTGGTGGCGGGGAAGAAGAGGGGTGAGAAGAGCACTTATATCTTCTCCATGTCCTCGAGGGGGCGGGGGATGGCGGAGGGTACGGGCATCCCCGCCGCGCTCGGTGCCATGCTGATGGGCCTGGGGAAGATAGAGCCGAAGGGGGTTTTCCCGCCTGAGGTGGGCGTCGAGCCGCTGGATCTGCTGGAGCTGGCCCAGAAGCAGGTGCAGATCGAGGGCGAAAGGGGCCTGCCGATAGCGGTTCAGCACATTGACAGGAAGGGAACCCTCAGACAGCTGGACATCCGCCAGCTTGTGCAGCAACAGCAGGGCTAATTGAAAAAGGCGATGGAAATCTTCTTCTCCCCGGCCTCGGGCGGAGCCATCTACGTTCGCGATCCCTATCGCCTGGTGGGGGAGGACCAACTCAACGGAGGCCGCTTTGCCCCCCTCACCCCTGCCGATTGGGAGCTCATCCTGCCCTACCTGCGGGAGAACGAGAGGCTGTTCGGTATCCCTGTTTTCGTATATGATTGTTTTGCCGTTCATCTGAAGCATCGTTGATTGCGGAGTTCACCTGAAAGCTATGAGCGTTTTTCGAGCCATCGTCCTCGGTTTAGTGCAGGGGGCCACGGAGTTTCTGCCCATCTCCAGCTCGGCTCATTTGGTGTTGGTGCCCTGGTTGTTGGGCTGGCCGGAGCCGAGTTTAGCCTTCGATGCCATGGTCCACTGGGGGACGTTAGCTGCCGTGGTGGCCTTCTTCTGGCGGGACCTCCTGGCCCTGGCCAAGGGGTGGGGAAGGAGCTTAGCCACCCGCCGCCTGAACGACCCCGAGGCCAGGCTGGCCTGGCTCATCCTTATCGGCACCTTGCCAGGGCTGCTCGCCGGCCTCCTCTGGGAGGACTTCTTCGAAGGGCTGTTCAGCTCGCCAGCTAAGGTGGCCGGGTTGCTCTTGGTCACAGGAACTCTCTTGGCCGTCAGCGAACGGATGGGGCTGAGCAGGCGCCGGCGCACAGATGAGCTCAACCTCTTCGATTCCCTCCTCATCGGCGCGGCCCAGGCCTGCGCCATCGCCCCCGGCATCTCCCGCTCCGGAGCCACCATAGCCATGGGGCTTTGGCGGGGCCTCGAAAGGGAGGCTGCCGCTCGGTACAGCTTCCTCCTGGCCACACCGATAATCTTTGGTGCGGGTGTGTTACAGCTCATTAAGGTGCTCGCCTCCGGAGGGGTGTCGGGGCAGCTTGTCCCCCTGATCCTAGGCTTTCTGGCTGCCGCCATCAGCGGCTACCTGGGCATCGGATGGCTGCTCGCCTACCTGCAGCGAAGCAAGCTTTACGCCTTCGCCATCTATTGCTGGATAGCGGGGATGGTTTGCCTGTTCATCATGTGGATGTGAAGGATGTGGCGAAAGGGCCTTGCGATCTTGCTCCTTTGGTTGGTGGCCTGCCGAAGCCCGGTCCAGCCCCCCGAGCCCGTCGTCATCGAAATCGCTGGATCCACCTCCATGCAGCCCCTGCTTGAGGACCTGGCCGAGGCCTATACCAGGCATCATAAGTATGTGACCATCAAGGTGGAGGGTGGCGGCTCACGCCTGGGTATGGAGCTGGCCCGGGAGGGGCGGGTGGACCTGGCGGCATCGTCGCAGACGCCGCACGCGGAGGGGCGTAGCATCGCTACGCCCCTACATTGGTCAACCCCCATCGCCTTAGACGGGATCGCCATCATCGTTCATCCAGACAATGGGGTTGAAGGCCTGACAATGCTCCAGGTGAGGGACATCTTCTCCGGCCGGATTCTGAGCTGGAAGGAGGTAGGGGGGCGGGCCGAGGAGATCGTGGTCGTCAGCCGCGAGGAGGGCTCAGGGACACGGAAGGCCTTCGAGGGGATGGTCATGGGCGGGAGGCGGGTGACCCCCACGGCGGTGGTCATGCCCGGAAGCGCAGCCGTGGTCGAATACGTGGCGGAGCATCCGGAGGCTATCGGCTATGTCTCCATGGGCTATCTGACGAATGGCCTCGCCCCCTTGAATAGAGAAGCAACTTGCCTTACCAGGCGTTGTTGGCATCGAGGCCCCAGCGAGGCCCTTCGTCATCTATCGCCCCAGGTGAAGGCCCTGGCGATCGAGGGAGTATTGCCGACCCCAGAGAGCGTGGAAGGCGGGGAATACCACCTCATCCGCCCCCTCTTCCTGGTGGCGGCGGAGGAGCCCACGGGCGAGGTCAAGGCCTTCGTCGAGTTCATTTTAAGCCCTAAGGGGCAGGCTATCGTGGGCAAGGGATATGGCCGAGTGCACTGAGGGGTGGCCTCGCCCTTAGAGGGCTCTCATACCCCTTCCGGCGAGGCTATCTGCTGGAGGAAGGGGTTGTTCCTCCGTTCGCGGCCGATGGTGGTCGGCGGACCATGGCCGGGGTAAACGATGGTCTCATCGGGGAGGGTCAGGAGCTTGTGGCGAATGGAATCCATCAGGGTTCGATGGCTCGCGCCTGGGATGTCAGTTCGCCCGATGCCTCCGTTGAAGAGGACGTCGCCGACGAAGACGACACCTTCTTCCTCGTTGTGGAGGGAGATGGAGCCTGGTGAGTGGCCGGGGGTGTGGAGCACCTTGAATCTGAGCTTCCCTACGACGAGTTCATCTCCGTCCTCGAGCAGCAGGTCGGGTGGAGGGCTGGGGATGATGCCCCCTAAGCCGAAGAAACTTGCCAGGCCGCTCAATCTGGTCAGCAGCATCGGCTTATCTTTGGGGTGGATGGCCAGTTTTGCCCCTGTCGCTTCCACCAATTTGCGGTTCGCCAGGACGTGATCGAAATGGCCGTGGGTATTAACCACGTACTTTATCCTCAGCCCCAGCTCTTTAACCGTTGCCAGGATGGAGCTGGCGTTGCCTCCGGGATCGACGATCATCCCCTCCTTGGTCTCCTCGCAGCCTATGATGTAGCAGTTGGTCATGATGGGGCCAACCTGCAGGCTCTTGATGATCAAGCCTCCCTCCCTACTTCATAGAAAAATCCGCCCGGGGCTCAAACCCCAGGCTGAACAGCGCCGGATGTGAAGGAACGGCCTCACGGCCTCTTAGCCCGATGGCCTCTGATGGCCGCTAGCGAGGAAGCCCTTGCTCCTCCGAATCCTCTCCCATTCAGGCACCTTCTCATCCTCCAGTGCCCTTCGGAGCTCGAATATCTGGTCCCGCAGCATGGCCGCCTTCTCGAACTCCAGCCTGTTAGCGGCTTCCTTCATCTGCTTCCTCAAATCCTCAATAAGGCGCCTTATCTCATCCTTAGGCATCTCGCCCACATGATATTCCGCCCTCTTCTCTCTCACTGTCCGCACTCGATCGGTCAGGTCCTTGATCTCCTTAACGATGCTCCTGGGCTCGATGCCGTGCTCCTCATTGTATCTCATCTGGATTCTGCGGCGGCGCTCCGTCTCCTCGATGGCCTTTCTCATCGATTCGGTGATCACATCGGCGTACATCACAGCCTTGCCGTTGACGTGTCGGGCAGCGCGGCCGATGGTCTGGATGAGCGCCGTCTCGCTCCGCAGGAAACCCTCCTTGTCAGCGTCGAGTATCGCCACCAGGGAGACCTCGGGGAGGTCCAGACCCTCCCGCAAGAGGTTGATCCCCACTACCACATCGTAAACGCCCAAGCGAAGGTTACGCAGTATCTCCACCCGCTCGATAGTCTCCACCTCGGAGTGTAGGTAATGCACCTTGATGCCCATCTCCCGCAGGTAGTCAGCCAGGTCCTCAGCCATCCTCTTGGTGAGGGTGGTCACCAGGACCCTCTCTCCCCTCGCCACCCTTCGGTTTATCCGAGCTAACAGGTCCTCTATCTGCCCCTTAACCGGCCTGACCTCTATCTCCGGATCCACCACGCCTGTGGGGCGGATGATCTGTTCCACCACCTGCTGGCTGTGCTCCAGCTCATAGGGGCCGGGCGTGGCCGAGGTGTAGATGACCTGGTTGATCCGGCTCTCGAACTCCTCGAAGCTCAAGGGGCGATTGTCTAAGGCGCTGGGGAGGCGGAAGCCGTACTCCACCAGCGTCTTCTTGCGGGAGATGTCGCCGTGGTACATCCCTCTCAGTTGGGGGATGGTCATATGGGATTCGTCAACGATGAGCAGAAAGTCATCGGGGAAGTAGTCGATGAGCGTCCAAGGAGGGCTCCCTGGAGGGCGCTGTTGGAGGTGGCGGGAGTAGTTCTCGATCCCCGCGCAGTAGCCGACCTCGCGCAGCATCTCCAGGTCATAGCGAGTGCGCTGCTCCAGCCGCTGCGCCTCCAGAAGTTTGCCCTGAGCCCTCAGCTCAGCCAGGCGCTCCTCCAGCTCCTCCTCGATGTCCCTCAGGGCCTTGTCCAGCTTCTCGCGCGGGGTGATGAAGTGCTTGGCCGGATAGATCTGCAGGTAGTCGAGCTCAGTTAGTATCTCGCCGGTCAAAGGGTCTATCTCGGCCATGCGGTCTATCTCATCGCCCCAGAATTCTATCCGATAGGCCGTATTGCCGTAAGCGGGGAAGACCTCCAGGGTATCGCCCCGCACCCGGAAGCGGCCGGGGGCCAACTCGATGTCGTTCCTCTCGTAGTGGACGTCCACCAAGTGGCGCAGGACCTTGTTTCGCCTGCGGACCTCCCCTTTCCGCAGGTTTATGACCACCTTCCCATACTCCTCGGGGCTTCCGATCCCATAGATGCAGGAGACCGAGGCGACGATGATCACATCGCGGCGGCTCATGAGGGCGGAGGTGGCGGCCAACCTCAGGCGGTTTATCTCCTCGTTGATATCGGCGTCCTTCTCGATGTAGAGGTCGTACTGGGGGATGTAGGCCTCCGGCTGGTAGTAGTCGTAGTAGCTGACGAAGTACTCCACAGCATTGTGGGGGAAGAACTCCCTGTACTCAGCGTAGAGTTGGGCGGCCAGGGTCTTGTTGTGGGCTATCACCAAGGTGGGCCTCTGCACCCGCTCGATAACGCAGGCCATAGTGTAGGTCTTGCCCGTTCCGGTAGCGCCGAGCAGGGTTTGATGCCTGTATCCCCTTTTGATCCCTTCGACCAGCTTCTCGATAGCCTGTGGCTGATCGCCTGTGGGCTTGAGGTCGGAAACCAGTTTGAACCGGGCCATCTCTCCTCTCTGCTTGTACAATAGCGCTTCCTTCCGGGGCGAAGTCCCCTTTCACTTGCTTCAGGAAAGCATCCTCCCAACAGACCAAAGCCCTATTGGGGTTATCCTCGCCCTGTCCTGCATTGCACTAAACGTGGCAAGGATGCCACCTTGTAGCCAAAAAGGGGATCGCCGAGTGAACCGTCGGGTAGCTAATTGTACAGTCACCTTAATTATACACCAACAAGCCCTTTTTATGAAAGTGAGGATGGACTTCGATCTTTTGACAATTTGGACTCGTTTAAGTATACTATCTCCAAGTCCCAAGGGGAGAGCCGAAGCTGTCTGGATGGCAAAGCTGCCTGTCTAAGGGCAGGCAGCTTGCGGTTTAGGAGAGGATCATGGCCTTCTGGCTGAGATGCATGGCCTGCGGGAAGAAGTATCCCTCCCAGGAGATCCGCTATCAATGCGATTGCGGCGGGCTGTTGGACGTGGAGCATGATCTGGAGGCTTTACGCGACGTAGTCTCTAAGGAACTCTTCGACGAACGCTTAGGGGAGAGGGATCTCCCTTACGCCAGCGGGGTCTGGCGCTACAAGGAATTGATCCTGCCCGTAGACGATGACCAGATCGTCTCTCAGCCCGAGGGGAACACCAATCTCTACCGCTGCCGGAGGCTGAGCGAATGGGTGGGGGTGGACGAACTCTATCTGAAACATGAGGGAGGGAACCCCACGGGCTCCTTCAAGGACCGAGGGATGACCGTAGGGGTGACCCAGGCCAAGCGCTTGGGCTGTAGGGCGGTGGCCTGTGCCTCCACAGGCAATACCTCGGCTTCTATGGCCGCCTACGCTGCCTTGGCTGGACTCTCGGCCATCGTCTTCATCCCCGAGGGGAAGGTGGCCTTTGGCAAGCTCTCGCAGGCCCTGGCCTACGGGGCCAAGACCCTCCAGGTGAAGGGCGATTTCGACGATGCCATGAAGCTAGTGCGCCGGGTCTGCGATGAACTGCCTATCTACCTGTTGAACTCCCTCAATCCTTTCCGCCTGGAGGGGCAGAAGAGCATCGTCTTCGAATTGATCCAGCAATTGGATTGGAGGACGCCGGATTGGATCGTCCTGCCAGCGGGCAACCTTGGCAACATCAGCGCTTTCGGCAAGGCCATCCATGAACTCTGTGAGTTGGGCCTTATCGAAAGGCCCCCCCGACTGGCCGCTATCCAGGCCAGAGGAGCCAACCCTTTCTACCGCAGCTTCCTAACCGGCTTCAAGCACCGCGAGAGGATAGAGGCCCATACCTTAGCCACGGCTATCCGCATAGGCGACCCCGTGAGCTATCCTCGAGCGGTGCGGGCCATCCACTGGACGGATGGACTGGTGGCCGAGGTGACCGACCAGGAGATCATAGACGCCAAGGCTCAGGTGGATGCGGCCGGCATAGGATGTGAGCCAGCTTCCGCCAGCAGCGTGGCTGGGGTCAAAAAGCTGGTCGAAGAAGGGGCTATAGGCAAGGGGGAGAGGGTTGTGGCCCTCCTCACCGGCCATCTTCTGAAGGACCCTGAGGTCACAGTGAGATACCACCTGGGAGAGCTGGAGGGCCTGACCGCTACCTACGCCAATCGACCCTTAACCATCGAACCCACCCTGGAGGCAGTGCGGGAGATTCTGGAGGAGGAAGGTTAACGATGATAGTCATGAAGTTCGGCGGCACCTCTGTGGGCGACGGCCGGTGCATCTCCCGCGTGGCGGAGATCGTCGAGGAGGCATCGCGGGAGAGAGAGGTAGTGGTCGTGGTTTCAGCCATGAGCGGAGTGACGGATGCCCTTCTCTCGGCAGCCACCTCAGCGGCACGCGGGGAGACGACCTTCTGGCGCATACGGCGGGAGTTGTCCAAGCGGCACCAGCAGGCCATAGCGGAGGCGATCGCCGATGAGAGGGCCACCCACCAGCTGGTGGAGGAGGTGGAAACCCTCCTCTCCGAGTTCGAAACCCTCTGCTACGGGATACACATCCTGGGCGAACTCACGGCCCGCGGCTCAGACGCCGTGGTCTCCTTAGGGGAAAGGCTTTCGGCCCGCATCCTCGCCGCAGCGCTGAGGGAACGCGGGGTGAAGACGAAGGCCATAGAGGCCACCGGATTGATCATCACCAATGGGCAGCACGGAGCAGCTGCCCCTCTGATGGACAGGACATGTGAGGCGGTAAAGGATCGCCTCCTGCCTCTCTTGGAGGAGGATGTGACACCGGTGGTAACCGGCTTCATCGGTGCCACTGAAGAGGGGGAGATCACCACCTTAGGACGCGGGGGAAGCGATTACTCGGCGGCCATCTTAGCCAATTGCTTAAATGCCGATGAGCTCTGGATGTGGACCGATGTGGATGGGGTGATGACCGCCGACCCCAGGATTGTGCCCCATGCCCAGACCCTGCCCGAGATATCCTATTCCGAGGCGGCGGAGCTCTCCTATTTCGGGGCCAGGGTGCTCCATCCCAAGACCATTCTCCCCGTTGCGGAGAAGGGGATACCCATCAGAATCAAGAATACCTTCAATCCCGCGGGCCCCAGCACTCTCATCGTCGCCCAGCCTAAACCTGACAGACGCACAGTGAAGGGGATAACCTCCATCGATGGCCTGAGCCTGGTGACGGTCGAAGGGCGGGGGATGTTAGGGGTGCCCGGGGTGGCGGCCAAGGTCTTCTCCGCCGTGGCCGAGGAAGGGATCAGCGTGTTGATGATCTCCCAATCCTCTTCGGAGCAGAACATCTGCTTTCTCATCCGCCAACAAGCTGCTAAACGGGCCCTGCGGGCTCTGGAGAGGGCATTCGAATTGGAGCTGGCTCGGCGGGATGTGGATCGCATCTGGGCGCAGGACGGAGTAGCCATCATCGCCGCCGTGGGGGCGGGGATGAAAGGGACCCCTGGGATCGCAGGGAAGGTCTTCAGCGCTCTGGGGAGGAGGGGGATAAACGTCATCTCTATCGCCCAGGGTTCATCGGAGTACAACATCTCCTTGGTGGTGGATGAGAGCGATGCCGATGAGGCTGTGCGAGCCATACACGAGGAGTTCAAATTGGGGGAATAGCGCGAGAGATGGGAGTGCAATGATCCCCGTCGTCGCAGATGCGAAACCGTGGAGAGCGGATCATGGTTAAGGTCAAGGTGGGAATCCTGGGGGCCACAGGGATGGTCGGACAGAGGTTTGTGCAGCTCCTCGCGGATCACCCCTGGTTTGAGATCTCGGCTCTGGCCGCCTCAGGGCGCTCCGTGGGGAAAACTTACAGCGACGCCTGCCATTGGGTGTTGCTCACGAGGATGCCGAAGTCGGTCGCCGAGATGGAGGTGCAGGAATGCAAGCCGGGGTTGGATTGTCGGTTGGTCTTCTCTGCCCTCCCCGGCGACGTCGCGGGGCCCATCGAGGAGGATTTCGCCGCCGCTGGTTACATCGTCTGCTCCAACGCCTCCGCCCACCGCCTTAACCCTCGTGTGCCCCTGCTCATCCCCGAAGTCAACCCTGACCATCTGGCTCTGATCGAAACCCAGAGGCGGAGATACGGCTGGCCGGGCTTCATCGTGACCAGCCCCAACTGTTCCTCCACCCAGCTGGTCATGGCTCTCAAGCCGCTTCAGGAGGCCTTCGGTTTGGCGCGCGTCCTGGTGGTCACCCTCCAGGCCACCTCTGGAGCTGGCTACCCCGGCGTGGCCTCCCTGGATATCCTGGATAACGTCATCCCCCACATCGGGGGAGAGGAGGAGAAGCTGGAGAGCGAGCCGCTTAAGCTCCTGGGCAGGCTGGAGGGCGGGGAGATCAAAGGGGCCGAATTGACCATCAGCGCCCAGTGCAATCGGGTGGCCGTACGTGACGGCCATCTGGAATGCATCTCGGTGGAGCTGAGGAGGAAGGCGGAGCTGGGAGAGGTGATAACTGCCTTGGAGGGTTTCAGAGGTCTTCCTCAGGAGTTGGGGCTTCCCAGCGCTCCCCGCAGGCCCATCCTGATCAGGAGGGAGGAGGATCGGCCCCAGCCCCTGCTCGACCGTTATGCTGAGAAAGGGATGGCTGTGGTAGTGGGGAGGGTGCGGAGGTGTCCCGTTTTGGACTACAAACTCCTGGTCTTGGGCCACAACACCATCCGAGGCGCTGCCGGAGGCGCTGTCCTGAACGCTGAGCTCCTCAAAGCGCAAGGATATCTGGATTGATCATGGAGAAGCTCGCCCTCTCCGAGCTCTTAGGCGATCTGGTGGTCTATCGAAGGCTTGAACCGTGCGACGGGCGGCTCCAGGGCTGGCGAGGGGCCTGCATCCCTCGGAAGACGGAACCCGCCTATGCCCAGGCCATCGTGGACATCCTCGGCCAGGCCCAAGCCCTGCGCTCCTCCAGGCCCCTTGAGCGTCTGGTTTACATCGGCGACACCATTATGAATGATGGCCAAGCCGTCCGCAACCTTACCACTCATCTGCCCACCAGGGGCTTCATCGCCCAGGAGAGGATGGAGGAACCCAAGCGGGTTCGGAGGGAAGGGAGCCTCATGGTGGCCAACAGGTGGTCCGCCTTGGTCGATTTCCTCTCCCTCCTTCGCCGGGAGGGCTTCGCCTTGGACCAGTCCACAGCGGCCCTCATCGACCTGGACAAGACGGCCTTCGGAGCCAGGGGAAGGAATGATGCGGTCATCGACGAGGCCAGGGTGGAGGCGGTGCGCCGCACGGTGGAGGAGGTGCTGGGGGCCGAGTTCAGGGGGGAGGAGTTCCGATCAGTCTACGGGGAACTCAATCGGCCTGAGTACCATCCGTTCACTGCTGACAACCAAGATTACCTGGCCTATATCTGCCTCATGATCAGCGGTGGGGTCTACCCCTTCGATGAGCTCCTGGCCGATCTGGAGGCCGGACGTCTCCGCTCCTTCGCCCAGTTCATCGAGGCCTGCTCTCAGAGACCCATCGGAGAGGGGCTGCTTTCCATCCATCGCGAGGTCTATGCCAATTTCCGGGCTGGCGACCCCACCCCTTTTAAGAGCTTCCGCTATCGGGAGTACGAGGAGACGGTGGCTCGTATGGATCGCCTGCCCGCCGATGCCGATGTGGACAGCCTATTAGCTGAGGAGATAGTCCTCACCCGAGAGGTGGTGGATGCAGGCCGTTTCTTAGCTGAACGAGGTGTCCTCCTCTTCGGCCTCACCGACAAGCCCGACGAGGCCTCCCTCCCGCGGCCGGAGCTGAGGAGGAAGGGCTATCTCCCCCTGCACCGGGTGAGGGTGAAGGTGGTGGGGGAGTCGATCTACGAGGATCTGGCTCGTTTCGGTTGATGCCGTGGGCTGACAAAATCGAGGTGAACGCTCCAATCACGGGCTCCACCACTTCGAACACCTTCACCTGCACCCCATCCCCGCGACCATTTATTTCCACATAGGCGAGGGAGTAACTTGCTTTTACCCCCTGCCATCGGCTAAAACCACCTTGCTTTCCCCCAGGAGGGGTGGGTTCGATTCCTTTACCAGCTCACTGGGCAAGAGTAGGTTGCGCCCATGCCTATAGGCGTTCTCCGCTCGATGATCTTTTGCTCCCTTGAATCGTCGACCTTCACGTCAGCATGGACATATCCCATCCGGCATCACCCTGCTGTTGGACAGAGTTGCCTTGCTGTAAATTATTTTGTAGTAGATGGCGTTATCCCTATCAAACGTCGAAAGCCGCTATGTCTAAGCCCGTATTCGGGCCTCTTTGTCAAATCTTTCAAAGATTAGTATAATAGCGGATGGAGGTGGGGGATGAACAACCGGCAGGTGGCCGATATCCTGCGGGAGATCGCTGACATGCTGGAGATCAAGGGCGAGGTCACCTACAAGGCCCTGGCCTATCGCAAAGCAGCGGACAGCATTTTGTATTTGGGGCATGACATCAACGAGCTGTGGAAGGAGGGGAAGCTCAGGGAGATACCCGGCGTGGGGGAGAGTTTGGCGGGGAAGTTGGACGAACTCCTTAACACCGGCCGGATGGAATACTATGAGCGCCTGAGGGAGGAGATCCCGCCGGGGGTGGTAAAGATGCTCTCCATCCCCACGGTGGGGCCGAAGACGGCGAAGCTCCTCTGGGAGAAGCTGGGGCTGATGAGCATAGCCGATGTGGAGCAGGCGGCTAAGGCGGGGAAATTGCGAGCCCTCCCTGGCTTAGGGGCGAAATCGGAGGCTAATATCCTGGAGGGAATCAGGGCCCTGCATAGGCGCACCGAGCGTATCCCCTTAGGAACAGCCTGGCCCGTGGCCCAGGAGATCCTGGAGGCGCTGAGGGCCGTCCCAGGGGTGAAGAGGGCCACCGCTGCGGGCAGCCTCAGGCGCATGAGGGCCACCGTGGGGGACATAGACCTCTTAGTGGCCTCCGAGGACCCTTATCCGGTCATGGAGTGCTTCGTGAGCCTCCCCCAAGTGGAGGAGGTCAGCCTCCGGGGATCGACCAAGACTACGGTCATCCTGGATAATGGCCTCCAGGTTGACCTGCGGGTGCTACCCCTGGAGCGTTACGGCTCTCTCCTCCAATACTTCACCGGCAGCAAGGCCCACAACATCGCCTTGCGCAAGCTGGCCCTGGACCGGGGGTTGAGCCTTAGCGAATACGGCTTCAAGCGGGGGGATGAGGACCTCATCTGCCCGGATGAGGAGGATGTCTACCATGCCTTGGGCCTCGATTGGATCCCTCCGGAACTGCGAGAGGATCGGGGGGAGATAGAGGCGGCTCAACGGGGCGAGCTCCCCGACCTGATCGAGCTGGGCGACATCAAAGGCGATCTGCACATGCACACCAACTGGAGCGACGGGGCGGGCACCCTCGAGGAGATGGCCTTGGCCGCCAGGGAGCGCGGTTACCAATACGCCGTGATCAGCGACCATACTCAGAGCTTGGGCGTGGCTAAGGGGCTCTCGCCGGAAAGGCTCCGCGAGCAGAGGGAGGAGATAGAGCGCATTAACGAAAAGTTCGCTGACTTCCGCCTCCTCCAAGGGGCCGAGGTGGAGATCAAGGCCGATGGGAGCTTGGACTTTCCCGACGAGGTCCTGGCCGAATTGGACGTGGTGATAGCCTCCATCCATTCAGGCCTGCGTCAGGGGCGGGAGCGCATCACGGCTCGGATGGTGAAGGCCATGCGTAATCCCTACGTGGACATCATCGGCCATCCCTTGGGGCGCATCTTGGGCCAGAGGGAGGCCAGCGCTGTAGACATGGACGAAGTGTTGAAAGTGGCGGCGGAGACGGGGACTATCCTGGAGGTCAACGCTATCCCTGAGCGGCTCGATCTGGACGATGTCCACATCCGACGTGCCGTGGAGATGGGCATCAAGCTGGCCATAAACAGCGATGCCCACCGCCCTGAGGGCCTGGCGGTGATGCGCTACGGAGTGGCGAATGCCCGCCGAGGCTGGGCCAGGGCGGAGGACGTGGTCAATACCCGGCCCTTGGACGAAATGCTGGGGCTGTTAAAGGGGAATAAGAAGCGGAGGCGAAGATGAACACTGACACTCAGGAGAAGGATGTCCGCCATTCTTCGAGGGGGCCGACCGTGCCCCTTTGGTCGGTGATGCTTGCCCTGGCCCTGATGCTGGCGGTGATAGGGGGATTGTGGTGGAAGCTCTTCAGCCTGAGGCGTTCGGCGGGCCTCCAGTTCACCCCCACCGTGTCCCTTCCCTCCCCTACTCCCACTGCGGTGGCTCCGAGCACCCCTACGGTGGCTCCTAGTCCCACCCCTTCTCCTACTCCTCCGCTGGAGATCGCAGTGGGCGGCCGGGTGAAGGTGAGCGGGACGGGCGAGTTCGGCCTTCGCCTCCGTTCCGGCCCCGGATTGGATTACGTGACCTTCAAGATCCTGCCCGAGGGGAGCATGCTTACGGTGCTCGGTGGCCCTGAGGAGGCCGACGGACACATCTGGTGGCGAGTTGAGGACGAGGAGGGGGTTGTGGGCTGGGCGGTGGAGGATTGGTTGAAGCCTATGCCCTAAGGCTCAGCACCACCTGGCTGCCCTAGTCCATAACGGCCTGGGGAATGTCTGCTATGATCTCGGCCGCCACGCGGAAACACGGAGGAGGCCCTGCAGAGATCCGGGGCTTAGAGATTGGAATGCATTTGCGGCGTATCGAGTCTAAGCAGAGGGTTGGGAGATGGCAGAGGAATTGGAGAAAGTCAAGGAGCGGATCGAGGAGCTCAGAAGGGAGATAAATTATCACAACTATCGCTACTACGTCTTAAACTCCCCCATCATCAGCGATGTCGAATACGATAAGCTGATGCGGGAGCTGAGGGAATTGGAGGAGGCTCACCCCGAGCTCATCACCCCCGACTCGCCTACCCAGAGGGTGGGCGCCCCCCCATTGGAGGAGTTCAAGAAGGTCCGCCACCCCAAACCCATGCTCAGCTTGGACGACGCCTTCAACGAGGAGGAGCTAAGGGCCTGGCTCAAGCGCATCAGCAAGATCCTGCCGGAGGGGGTGAGGCCGGAGGATTTGGAGTTCGTGGCCGAGCCAAAGATCGACGGCCTCACGGTGGTGCTCACCTACGAGGATGGACGCTTCGTCCAGGGGGCAACGAGGGGGAACGGGATAGAGGGGGAGGACGTCACCCCTAACCTCAGGACCATCAAGGCCATCCCCCTGCGCATCCCAGTTAAACCCGATGGTCCTCCGCCCAAGCGCTTAGTGGTCCGCGGGGAGGCCTACATGCCCATCGACGCCTTCGAGGAGTTCAACCGCCATCAGGCCGAGATCGGTGCGAAGGTCTTCGCCAACCCCCGTAACGCCGCTGCAGGCTCCATCCGTCAGCTCGACTCCCGCATCACTGCCCAGAGGCCCCTTTCTATCTTCACCTACGCCGTGGTCGATGTGGAGGGGGAGACCCTTAAAACCCAGTGGGAAAGCCTCCAGTACCTGAAGAGAATGGGCTTTCCCGTCAACCCCGATTCTCGCCTGTTCAAAGACTTCGAAGAGGTCGTGGCCTACTGTAACGAGTGGATGAAGAAACGGGACCTGCTCAACTACGAGGTCGATGGGGTGGTGGTAAAGATCAATCGCTTCGACCTGCACGAGGCGCTGGGGGTGGTTGGCAATGCCCCCCGCTGGGCCATCGCCTATAAATTCCCCGGCCGGGAGGCCACCACTAAACTTCTGGACATCAAAATCAATGTGGGGCGCACCGGAACCCTCAACCCCATCGCCATCCTGGAGCCGGTGGAGGTGGGTGGAGTGATAGTCGAGCGCGCTGCACTCCACAACGAGGAGGATATCCACAGAAAGGATATCCGCATCGGCGATACGGTGATCGTCCGCCGCGCCGGCGAGGTCATCCCCTACGTGGTGGGACCGGTGAAGGAGCTGCGCACCGGAGCTGAGCGCATCTTCCACATGCCTAAGACCTGCCCCGTCTGCGGGGAGCCGGTGGTGAAGCCGGAGGGGGAGGTAGCCATCTACTGCATCAACGCCTCCTGCCCGGCCCAGCTGGTGCGCCGCGTCGAGTATTTCGCTTCCCAAGGGGCGATGGACATCGAGGGCTTCGGAACCAGGCTGGCTGAGCAGTTCGTGAAGGAGGGGCTCCTCAAGGACGTGGCCGACTTCTATTACCTCAAGCGGGAGGACATCCTGAAGCTGGAGGGATTCGCCGAGAAGAGCACCGACAACCTCCTGGAGGCCATCGAGGCCTCCAAGGATCGTCCTCTCTGGCGGCTCATCACCGCCCTGGGGATCCGCTACGTGGGAGGCGTGGTGGCCAAAATCCTCACCCAACACTACCCCTCCATCGACGCCCTCATGAACGCCACTCGGGAGGAGCTGGAGGCCATCGAAGGGATCGGGCCGCGCATCGCCGCCAGCGTGGTGGACTTCTTCTCCCGCCCTCGCAACCGCCAGATAATCGAGAAGCTGCGCCGCGCAGGGGTGAGGATGGAGGAGAAGGTTGAGGTGGCGGAGGTCCGCAGGCCCCTGGAGGGCTTGACCTTCGTCATCACCGGCACGCTCCCCTCCATGAGCAGGGAAGAGGCCAAGGCCCTCATCGAACGCCACGGCGGGAAGGTGACCAGTTCCGTCTCCCGCAAGACCGATTACCTGGTGGTGGGGGAAGCGCCAGGGGCCACTAAGTACAACAAGGCCAAGAGCTTAGGCGTGCCCATGATCGATGAGGCGGAACTCCTGAGGATGTGCCGACGGGAGGGATCTGTCAACGGATAGGGAGCGGATAAACGGATGTGTAGCATCGGGGCTTGCCCTGTGGGTAGTTTCACACCCTACAGGGCTTGCCCCGACGGTCTGCTAAGAAGATGAATGAAAAATTGCATTGTGGTATATTAGAGTTGTTGCACAATTGGCTGACTGGCCTTGATAGTACGATTTTCTCCTATTGGGGGCCAAAATTTGCGCATAATGGAGTGCTCTGGCCTCCGAAAACCACCTCGTGCGGGCCAAAAGTGCCTAAAACAGGTCGTTTTCGGAATAGTCTTAGATCCCTCCGCTATTGTGCAACAACTCTATCCATAGCCATTCTTGGCGCTTTAGCGCTTTCCCTCTTCCCTTCCCTCTCCGCCTGGAGTCAGGGGGATTTCGTCGAGGAGCTTATGGAGCGGCTGTCCGTGGAAGAGAAGGTCGGGCAGCTCTTTCTGGTGACCTTCATGGGCAGCGACATCGGCCCCGATTCGGATATCGCCCAGCTCATCGTCAAGTACAAAGTGGGAGGGGTGGTGCTCTCGGCGAGTAACGGCAACTTCACCAACGGCCAGGACACCCCGCGACAGGTGATGGAGCTGACCAACGGCCTTCAGAAGTTAGCTGCCTCCACCGCAGGGAACAACTACATCCCTCTCTTCATCGCTGTCGATCATGAGGGGGATGGTTACCCTTACACACACCTGAGAGGGGGCATGACCCCTATCCCCAGCCAGATGGCCTTAGGAGCCACCTGGAGCGAGGAGAACGCCGAGTTGGTGGGGGAGATCGTTGGGCGGGAGTTGGCGGCACTGGGGGTCAACATGCTCTTCGGCCCCTCGCTCGATGTGCTTAACAACCCCAGACCCAACCTCCCAGGGGAGTTGAGCACTCGTACCTTCGGTGGAGATCCCTACTGGGTGGGCAAGCTCGGCCGAGCCTACATCCGAGGTGTGCACCAGGGGAGTAAGGGGAGAGTGGCCACCGTGGCTAAGCACTTCCCAGGGTACGGGGATAGCGATCGCAGCCTGAACGAGGAGGTGGCTACGATAAACAAATCCATGCAGGAGTTGAGGCGCATCGAGCTCCCTCCCTTCTTCACCGTCACCGAAGGGGCGAAAAAGGGCACCCTGGGGGTCACCGATGCCCTGATGACCTCCCACATCCGTTATCGCGGCTTCCAAGGCAACATCCGCCAGCTGACCAGGCCCATCAGCTTCGATGCCCAGGGGCTGGGAGCCCTGATGGCCCTGCCTGAGTTCGAATCCTGGCGCAGCGAAGGAGGGCTGATGGTCAGCGATGCCTTAGGCGTGCCAGCAGTGTGCCGGTATTACGACCCTCAACTGCAGACCTTCCCCTGTAAGCGCATCGCTCAGGAGGCTTTTCTGGCTGGCAACGATCTGCTCGTCCTCTCCCACTTCGCCCTGACCGACGATTGGCCAAAGCAGTTCAAGAACATCAAGGCCACCATCGAATTCTTCAGAGAGAAGTACGAGGGCGATCCCAACTTCCAGGCCCGGGTCGATGAGGCCTTGAAACGCATTTTGGCACTCAAGCTTCGGCTCTATCCCCATTTCGATTTGGAGACCGTCCAGGTCGACGCCAGCCGATTGAAGGAGGTGGGCCAAGGCTCTGAGGAGATCTTCAAGATAGCGCGTGAGGCCATCACCCTCATCTACCCCGGCCCCGAGGAACTGGCCGATAGGCTTCCCAGCCCGCCTTTAGCCGACGAGGATGTGCTTATCTTCACCGACGCCAGGGAGGGGCGCGATTGCCCCGATTGCCCTCCGTTCCCCCTCATCAGTCCCGATGCCTTAGAGAGGACGATCGTCGAGCTTTACGGCCCCAAGGCCACTGGCCAGGTGGACCCTAACCGCATCCGCAGTTTTACCTTCAGCCAACTGGAGAGTTTTCTGGCCTCCAAGGGCGAGGGAGAGATCGAAGGCCTCCTCGAGGATGCGGAATGGATCATCTTCGCCATAATGAACGTCGATCCTGAAACCTATCCTCAGTCGGATGCGGTGAAGGTCTTCCTGAGGGAGCGGGCCGATGCCCTGCGCGGCAAGAAGGTGGTCGTCTTGGCCTACAATGCCCCCTACTATCTGGACACCACCGAGGTAAGCAAATTGACCGCCTACTACGGCGTCTACAGCAAGATCCAACCCTTTGTCGAAGCCTCCGTGAGGGCCCTTTTCCAGGAGTTCACCCCCAGCGGTGCTCCGCCGGTCAGTGTGGAGGGGATAAACTATGACCTGATCACTCAGATGGAGCCTGATCCCGATCAGGTTATTCAGGTCATGCTGGCCGGCGTCCCTCAGAAGGGGAAGGAAACGCCTATGCCCATAGATGTCAAGGTGGGAGACACCCTGCGGCTGAAGACGGGCATCATCCTGGACAGAAACGGCCATCCGGTTCCCGATGGCACGCCTGTGACCTTCCGCTTTTTCTATCCCGCCGAATCCCTGGAGCTCCCACGTCAGGAGGTGACCACGCTGGATGGCGTGGCCAAGGCCTCCCTCGTCCTGGAGAGGGAGGGTCAATTGGAGATCACCGCTGCCAGCGGTTCGGCCCGCAAATCGACGACGCTTGTGGTGACCATTAAGGGAGGCGGGCCAGCCACCTTCGCCACCGTCGTTCCCACTCCCACATTCACCCCCACCTCCACCCCTACCC
>Ga0190286_1000221_pt1 | contig 26669 bp, 23 predicted proteins | sample 48691834_MG_FD_183241 | JGI IMG/M metagenome (GOLD analysis project Ga0190286, IMG submission 183241) | Hydrothermal vent microbial mat bacterial communities from Southern Trench, Guaymas Basin, Mexico - 4869-18-3-4_MG | ecosystem: Environmental > Aquatic > Marine > Hydrothermal vents >... | reverse complement strand
TTGCTCAATTTATCTATCTTCTCGTTAGCGCTAGTTAATGCTTTCTTTAACTCCTTAATCTGAGATGTATAGTTACTTATAGTTTTTTCTTTTTCTTTCATATCCTGAGAGAGTTTTTCTTTTGCTTTCTTTACCTCTTCTAACTCCTCTTTAAGGGTATCTAACTCTTTCAGTTTCTCTTTTAAGTTGGAGATTTCTTTTTCTTTTTGCTCTAACTGAGAAGTAAGTTTCTTTTTCTCTTCTCGGAGCTTTAAGAAAGAGTCTTCTAAAAATTGGAGTTTTTTACTTTCTTCAATTATAGTTTCTTCCAAATATTTTATTTTAGATTCAAGTTCTGAAGTTGAGGAGAAGGAAAGATTGTGGGAAGCAAGAAGGAATGAAAAAAAAGTTATGAATGTTATTGTATTTTTTATCTTCCTCACTAGAGAAATTATACTTTAGCAGTAATTTATTGTCAAATGATTTTACCTTCTTAAATAGTTGGCGAATTTAACTTTTATATTTACAGGCATTTAATTTAAGGTATAATTTTTTAAAATGGAGAGAGATATCTTTGCTGTCCACCGTCCTCAATGGAAGACCCACCTTGGTTTTTTACTTGCTGCTATTGGCTCAGCGATAGGATTAGGTAATATTTGGCGTTTTCCCTACCTGTGTTACAAGAATGGAGGGGGAGCATTTCTTATTCCTTACTTCCTAGCTCTAACGTTGGTAGGGGTTCCCCTTATGATTCTAGAGTTAGGCTTAGGGCACAGGATGAGGGGGTCGGCTCCGGCAAGTTTTGCTAGTATTTCAAAAAGATGGGAATGGTTAGGTTGGTGGCAGGTGATTTTTGTAATGTTCGGAATAGTTCTCTACTATTCTGTAGTAATATCATGGTGCTTAAGTTTTCTTTTTTTCTCATTTAATCTAGGATGGGGTAACGATCCCAATAATTTCTTTTTTCATAAGTTTCTTATGGTAAGTAAAGGTCCTGCCTCCTTAGGAGATTTAAGAACCCCTATTATCTTTTCTTTACTGGTGGTTTGGCTCCTAAATTGGGTTATTGTGTTTAAAGGAGTGCGTAGGGGTCTAGAGAGAGCAAATAAAATCTTTATGCCTCTCCTGTTTATCCTTACTGCTGTGATTGTCTTTTGGAGTATAAGACTTCCGGGGGCAAAAGAAGGTATAGCAATTTATTTAAAGCCTAATTTTACTCGGCTTAGAGATGTAAGAGTATGGATGGATGCTTTTGGGCAGATATTCTTTACTCTTAGTTTGGCTTTTGGAATTATGATTACTTACGCTTCCTATCTTCCTCGAAAGAGTCAAATTGTACGAGATTCTTTCTCTATAAGTTTTATAAATTGTTTCTTCTCTCTATTTGCGGGATTTGGAGTATTTTCTATTTTAGGATATATGGCTAAAGCCACTTCAGCGGAGATAGGAGAAGTAGTAAAAGAATCCATAGGGCTTGCCTTCGTAGCCTATCCTAAAGCAATAAGTATGCTTCCTTGCTTTCCTCGTCTCTTCGGAGTAATGTTTTTTGCTATTCTTACTATAGCAGGTCTTTCTTCGGCTATTTCTATTCTGGAAGCATTTTCCTCAGCAATTATTGATAAGTTTCACTACTCCAGAAAGATAGTAGTTTCTGTGCTTTCTGTATTTGGTTTTCTGGGGGGGATAATCTTTACTACCCAAGCAGGTCTATACTGGTTAGATATAGTGGATCATTTTCTTACCCAGTACGGACTTATTTTGGCAGCAATTTTTGAGTGTATAGTCTTAGGATGGATTTATGGGGCAAAGAAGTTAAGAATACATATTAATCACTATGCTAGATGGCATCTAGGAAAATGGTGGGATTTTTCTATTAAATTTGTTTCTCCCCTCATTCTTTTTGCCCTATTTGTTTCTTCTTTAAGTGGGGAAGTTTTAACTCCCTATGGAGGGTACCCTTGGTTAGTTATCATCCTCATTGGTAGGGATTGGCTTATCTATACACTTTTCTTTGCTATTATTGTTGCTACCCATCCCTGGAGAGTGGAGCCAAAAGAGAGAGATAGCACCCCTTGAACTCAAAGTGAGAAAGAATTTTTCCTTCAAAGTTATTTTTTTTCTCCTATCCCTTTGTATACTAGTTTCTTCTTCTTTTTACCTCTGTTCTTTCTACAGAGAAAAAAAACTTTTTTCTACTCTAAAGAAAGAGATTTTAGATCTTACTATTTCTTTTGAAGGTGAGATCTCTTTTTTAGTAAAGAATTTAAGGTTTCCCTACTTAAAGATTTCTTCTAAAGAAGAATTAATTTTTCCTGCTGCTAGTCTTATAAAATTACCACTTGTTGTGATAGCTCTCCAAGCACTCAAAGAAAGCAAAGTTTCTTCTCAAAAATATGTTACTGTTAAGAAAGAAGATATAGTGGGTGGTTCAGGAATAATTAAGAAAATGAAAACTCCTCTTAGAGTACGTTTTGAGAAGCTCTGTGAATTATCAATTTCTTATAGTGATAATACTGCTACCAATAAAATAATTGATATTTTAGGTTTTGATTATATAAATAGAAATTTCAAGAAGATAGGGCTGAAGAATACGTCCTTGAAAAGGAAAATGATGGATTTTAGAAAAAGAAGCAGAGGGATAGAGAATTATACTACTACTTTAGATATAGCATATCTTTTGGAAAAGATCTACAGAGGGAGAATTTCTGATAAAGATGCTTCTAAAGTTCTTCTCTCATTTTTAAAAAGACAGAAAGTAAGAGATCGTCTCCCTCGATACTTGCCTAAGGGTGTAGTAGTTGCTCACAAAACAGGGTTAGAGAAGGGAGTAGTTCATGATGCAGGAATCGTTTTTACTCCTCAAGGAGATTACATAATCTGTGTATTAACTAAAAAAGTGAAGAATTACCAAAAGACAAAAAAGATGATTGCTGAGGTTTCTCTTCTAGTGTATACCTTTTATCAGAAACTGAAAAGTTGAAGAGATAGATAACTTAATATTGCTTTTATGTAAGATAGTGTTATCATCTAATAAAAAAGGATTCAAATTTCCTAAGGTAATTCTCAACAAAAAGTGGGAAGGAGAGTAAGTTTTATGAAGTGCTTTGATAAGAAGATTTTAGCTTTGATACTTGCAGGAGGAAAGGGAGAAAGACTTTACCCTCTTACTCTAGAGAGAACTAAACCTTCTGTTCCTTTTGGAGGTAAATACAGGATTATTGATTTTTCTTTGAGTAATCTCATAAATTCGGGGATATATTCTATTTATGTATTAGTGCAATATAAATCCCAATCTCTAATTGAACATATAAGAACTACCTGGAGCATTGCCGGTCTTCCCTCTGAGTATTTTATAACCGTTGTTCCTCCACAAATGAGGAAAGAAGAGGTTAAAGATTGGTATAGAGGCACAGCAGATTCTATTTATCAGAATATAAACCTTATCTATGACTATAAGCCTGATATTGTTGTAATTTTAAGTGGTGATCATATCTATAGGATGGATGTGAGAGAAATGATAAATTACCATCTTGAAAAGAAAGCAGAGCTTACGCTTTCTACGATTCCTGTGGATGCAGAAGAAATTTCTCAATTAGGTATAGTAAAAATAGATGAGGAGAGACAAGTTTTGGATTTTAGAGAAAAACCTACAAAAGCAGAGGGTAATTATTTAGCTTCTATGGGTAACTATGTATTTAATACTCAGTTGTTGATAGAGGCCTTGGAGGGGGATGCTCATAGAAATTCAACTCACGATTTCGGTAGAGATATTATTCCTAGTTTGATTAAAAAAGGAGCTAAGGTGTATGGTTACGATTTTTCCACCAACAGAATTCCTGGTATAAAAGGTTACGAAAGAGGGGCTTACTGGCGAGACGTAGGTACGATAAAGAGTTACTGGGAGGCAAATATGGATCTTTTAGGAGAAAAACCGGTCTTGGATTTAGATAATCAGCAATGGCCTATACATGCTTCCAATCTTTATTGTCCTCCTGCCTATATAGCAGAGTCTGAGGTTATAAATTCCTTAGTTTGCGAAGGCTCAAAGGTAACGAAAGCGAAGATTAAAAACTCTATTCTAGGTCGGGGAGTAAAAATAGAGAAGGAGGTAGAGATAGAAGATTCTATCGTGATGGATTTTACTCATATAAAAAGAGGGAGTAGAATTAAGTCAGCAATCATAGATAGGTTTAATACTATAGAAGAGAATAGTTCTATCGGCTACGATAGAAATAAGGATGTAAAAAATTATTATGTTGATTCCTCAGGGATAGTGGTAGTTAAACGGGGCCTAAGAAGAACCTTTCTTTCTTAACTTACCTTATAAATATAATACCTCTTAGATTCATACATATTAGGAAGATAGAAGGAAGTGAAGAGAAGCTTTAAATTTCCTGTCTTAGTTGTTTTTCAGCATCCACTACATCTCGATTTACTCTACTTATACAGTTCCTTATTTTTGATTTGAAAGAGGTATCTATAGCCTTGGATGAAAGCATTTCTCTTAGTACTTGGATAGTCATCCTAAAGTACCTTACTAATTCTCCTTCGTCAATAGCAGAGAAATTAGTAAGTTTATAAAAGCTAATTCCTTCATACCATGCAGAGGAAGCTTGAGTGATGTGGAAATAGAACTTTTTACTTAAGGGGTATATCCTATAACGTCTCTCTTGAGTATGTATTTCTTTTATAAAAAGATTTAATTCTCTCTTTAGCCGTTTAATCCTCTTGTTAAGCTTAGGTTTTTTTTCTCCTTTGCGAGGTTCATACACTAAAGAAGAAATTATCACAAAGAGCATTCTTTCATCGAGACTTTCCAAGAATCCACTTTCAAATAACTCTCCTATCTGTAATTCAAAGCTATATACTTTCGATGCTAATTCTCCTTTCCCGCTTAGTGTATCTCCTATGATGTAGCCTGTGTCTTTTAGAAGTTGTAATTTTCTTTTTAATAGATTCTGCGCTTCTCTTTTTTCTAACTCCTGAGATTGATAGAAGTGAAAAGATAGAGGATAGATATCTAAAAGTTTATCTTTCATGATGAGGAAGAGATTAAGAATGGTAGCATAGCAGCTTCTTAACTGACTTACAATAGGTTCATACCTACCGTAAATAATTTCCCTTAAACTAGTAAGATCTATTTGGTGGGGGTTAATTCTAGCGAATACATACCCTTCCTTATCTATTCCTCTTCGTCCTGCTCGCCCTGCCATCTGGTAGAAATCACGGGTTTTCAGATAACGAGTATACCTTCCATAGAACTTGGTAAGATTGTCAAACACTACAGTCTTTGCAGGCATATTTATTCCCAAGGCAAAGGTCTCTGTAGTAAAGATAAATTTTATAAGACCCGTAGTGAAGAGCCTCTCCACTATTTCTTTCAAAGTAGGCAGGAGTCCTGCATGGTGGTAGGCTATCCCTTTTTTTATGAGGGGAAAAAGGTAGGTCAAGGAACGATCACTACCAAGGTTGAATTTTTCTACCAGCTCTAAGAAGATGTTTTTTATTCTTTCTTTCTCCTCTTTAGTAAGAAAATTATAGCTATAAACTTCTGAAGCGAGATCTTCACATCTTCGTCTAGAAAAAGCAAAATATATACAAGGAAGAGCTCCTCTCTCTCTTAGATAGTTTATCAAAGTAGAGAGCTTGTTGGCTTTGAAAAAATGGATTCCCTCTTTAAAAGTTTTTTGCTTTATTCTCTTTCTTAAATAATGGGATTCTTCTAATTTCTTAAAGTCAGGAAAAATCTCATTATTGCATTGAAAGAAGAAACGTAAAGGTACGGGTCTTTTCTTTTCTATTACTGCTCTTACAGGAAAAGGATGGACTCTTTTTAACCAATCTGTGAACTCATCTATATTAGGGATAGTAGCGCTTAAGGCAAGGATACGAATGTGTTTAGGTAAGAGTATTATTGATTCTTCCCATACAGTTCCCCGATCGATATCATCAAGATAATGAATTTCGTCGAATATTACCCAATGACAGTCTTCGAGATTAGTGGGATCAACTAATATGGAATTTCTGAATATCTCCGTAGTCATAATAAGAAGAGGAGCACTAGAATTTATACTCACATCTCCCGTTAGAATACCTGTAATTTTAGGCCAGGTTTTAGAAAAGTCTCTAAATTTTTGGTTGCTTAGTGCCTTTATAGGAGCAGTATAGACTACTTTTTGATGAAGGTGGATACACCTTCTGATGATATATTCAGCGATTAATGTTTTGCCAGCCCCTGTAGGAGCACTTACTATAACAGAGTGTCCTCTTTTAGCTAGTCCTATAGCTTCTTCTTGAAACCTATCAAGTTTTATCTTTTTCTTTTCCACAACAACTAAAATTATATCAGATTACTATAGTGAGGAAAGGAAAAACTGTTTGACAACTATTTACTCTCAAGTATAATTTTCCTAGAACCTATGAAACTAATCAGAATAGGCGGTCTCTTTCTTCTCTTAATTTTTATATTTTTTCTCTCTGCTTTTCCTGAAGAAATGAAAGATTTTAATACCCAGCCAAGTATACAGGTAGAGAATTTAAAAAGTTATTTCTCTGCTTTAGTAGTTCAACTTATCCAAGTTATAAAGGAAAAAGAAAAGACTATCAATCAGCTGAATTCTCAATTAAATCAACTCTCTGATGAATTATCTACTCTTAAGAAAGATTTAGAAGCAGTCAGAGAAAAGAATAGAGAATTATCTCAGGAAACAGAGAGAGAAAGAGGTTTGGCAAGGAGATTAGAAGAAAAAGTTGCTCAACAACTCCAGTTCAAGAAGAAATTAGAAGATGCAAAGGAGAGAGTAGAGAGGTTAACCAAGGAATTGGAAGTAAGAGAAGAGGAGATTCAGAGACTACAAGATATTCTCTACGCTTATAAACTTAAAGAGAAGGAAAAGTTTCGGGAGGCATCTTCATCTCAATTAGAAGATAAAGAAAGGATTATTGATAGTTTGGATAGAGAGCTTCAAATGTATAAACAGCAGAGTAAAGAATTGGAAAGAGAGCTAGCTTATCTTAAGGAAAGTAATCAAACTCTGGTCCAAGAATTAGAGGAGAAGGAGAAAGCAATAGAGGAGTTGGAAAGGAAAATCCGGTCTTTCCCGAAACCTTCTGAGCAAGTTAATGAAGAATTGGAGAAGAGAGCTCAACAGTTGGTGAGACTGAAGAAAGAATTAGAGGAAAGAGAAGCACTTTTGAATAAAGAAAGAACACAGTTTTTAGAAGAGCTTGAACTTAAAGAGAAAGAAATTTCTGCTTTAAAAAGTATGATTAAGAGTATGATTGAGAATATCGATGTATATAGTCCTGCTAACTCTCACCAAAATTAATGATGGATTCTTCTGCACACTCCAGATCTAACTTCACCCCACACTGGAGAGTTTTCTTACATTCTTGGTTTTTTAATAATTTTTCTCTCAAGAAGTGTGCCCTCACATTAGTTGAAATTATAGTAATTATTCTCATTATAGGAATTCTTGCCATAGTAGCTCTTCCTCGGTTCAGCGTTTTCTATGAGATAAGACTACAGGGAGCAGCCAAAAAAATAGTTTCCGATATAAGATACGCACAAAGTATGGCAATCTCTTACCATACTTTTACTCGTATAGTTTTTGATGAGAGTAGCGATACCTATAGGGGAGAGTATTTTTATGCTGACGAATGGAGGAATCTCCGTGATCCTTTAACTGGCGAGGATTTAGAACTAGATTTTCGTACCGACTATCAATATAAAGGCATAGATATTTTGAATGTAGATTTTGGGGGTACCACTACTTTAATGTTTGACTGGCAAGGTATTCCTCAGGATGAAAATGGTATGGAGCGCTCTGGTTCTCTAGGTTTATCTTACAAAGGTAGGCTTATCACTATAACAGTAGCTCCTCGAACAGGGAAAATTAACGTAGAGTGAGATGAAAGAGATTTATTCTTCTCTTTCTAAAAAAGGTATCACCCTTATTGAATTGATAGTGGTAATATTGATTTTGGCAATAGGTATTTCTGCTATTTTGGGACTTTTAGGAGAGACTGTTAGAAGAGTAAATGTAGCTGAGGAGATAGCTATTGCCACTTTTTACGCTCAGGAGAAAATGGAGGAGATAAAATCTAAAGATTTTGATGAAGTTGATGAATTAGAGGGAGAGGAAACTTTAGGAGAGGGATACGTAAGAACTACTTCTGTAGAATTTGCTTATCTTCAAGACGATGATTGGATTACTACTGAAGAGGTTACCGACTATAAGTTAATTAGAGTTTCCGTTTCTAAAGAAGGGAGTGCTACTCAAGGCGTTTTTCTAGTTACTGTGATAAGTAACTATTAGAATGAAAAGAGGAGTAACTTTAGTTGAATTAATTATAACTATTGTTATAGTGGGAGTTTTATCTTTGGGAGTTGGTTGGTATTTTTCCAAAAGTATAGATATATGGAACTTTCTCTCCTTTAGAACAGAGATTTTAAATCAAGCAAGATTAGGAGTGGTAAGAATGGGGAGGGAGATCCGTCAGGTAAAAAAACCAACATTTGAGGAAGAAACCATTGAAGAAGCTACTTCTACCTCCTTCCAATTTTTAGAGGTTACCTATGAGGGAGATAAGAGAATTAGATATAGATATGATGAAGCAGCTAAAAATTTATTTCGTGAAGAAGATTTCAATATGGATGAAGATTTTCAGGATACGAATGAATCCCAACTTCTCCTAACTGGCGTAGAAAATTTCCAATTTACTTACTTAGATAGGGAGGGTAATTCCACATCAGTATTAGGAGAAATATATAGGATAAAAATTAATCTAGAGGTAAAAAGAGACGAAGAGTCTGTTCGAATTGATTATGAGGTTTTTCCTAGAAACTTTAAATACTAAACTTAGAAAAGGAATTACTTTAATCATTGCTATCTCACTTATGCTTATTTTAGCTCTTTTAGGATGGACGGTAGCTAACTTTCTAAGTGCTGATTTGCGGATAAGCTCACGACTGCTTGATTCAGAGAGAGCTTTATACTTAACGGAAGCAGGGATCGATTGGACATTGAAGAAGTTGGGTACTGAATATGACTGCGATATTGATGGAGACGGAAAGAAAATTTCATCAGGAACAGTAATCCACAATTTAAATTATGGTCAGTATAGAGTAAATTGCACCTGCGAGAACTCCCAGTGTGAGGGGAGTATCACTGTAGAAAGTATTGGTTATCTTCCTCAAGAGGCTACCTATTATGCAATGAGGAAAGTGGAAGTTACTATAGATCAGGCGGGTTTCACTAAGGCAGCATATGTAAGAAATCTCTTGGATTGGTCAGAGATGTCTTCTAGTTCTCGAATAGATGGGGATATTCAAGTATTGGTTGATGCCGGAGAAATCGATAAAGGGTTTGAAGGTCCAGATTTAGATACGATTACCAACGAACCCGAAGATTTAGAAATTCCAGGAAGTGGAGAGAGAATCGCGAAAGAAGGAAGGTACCCTACTATAGATATGGATTATTTTAAAGAATGGGCTCAAAGCGATGGTTATTATAGGAATTATTCAGCTGTGGCAGTGGTTACCAGTTCTGGGGGGGATACTATTGAGGTTGATCAGGCTGGGTTTTTTACTGGCAAGCAAGGGGAAGTGGTAAGGAACTTAGGAGAGACTCACGGAAGTTGGCAGGATACCGATTGGGCAGTTATTACCAAAGTTACCTTTGGAGGGAAGCGGGCGGAGTTAGATAGGGAAGTAGGAGATACTTGGCTAGGAGATTCTGTGAGAATAGTTAAAAGATTTAGAGGAGCTAATAACAACCAAAAACTTTGGTATATTGAGGGAAGTGATATTCTTATTGATTTAACGCAAATAGATGCTCAGTTTAATTACACTTCTCTCGTCGCTGAGGGCGATGTTGTTCTTGTAGGAGGTGAAAGTATTAGTATGAAAGCGTATGTAAGTTCTGCTCCTTCTAAAGAGACCTTTCCTAATTTAGCTACTAAAGAAGGAGATATCTACTTTAGAGATGCTCCCAAAGATGGAAAAAGTAAAAGCCATTCTTTTGACGGACTAATATATACAGAAAATGGAGACGTCGTGATAAATTATATAGAGGGGATAGCCGTGATGGGTGATGATGTTTTTTGGGAAGGGATTATAAAGTTAGTATACGACGCAAAATACATCCCTACTCAAGGCTTCCTAGGGAACGTGCAGATAATTACCTGGCGAGAAAAATAAATAAAGGAGAAAAACGAAACCTTTTTAAATATTTTTTACTCTTAAATCCCTAAATAATTTCCTACCTAAGAAGGGAATTATCTTGACACTTAAATATCTTGCTTGTAGAATTTAAAATGAATGAAAGAAAAAAAAATCCCGCCTTTTTCTAAAAAGAAAAGTGCCTTTTCAGAAGTTGCCTCTCTGATTAAAGGTTTTTTTGCTCTTACTTCTAGTACTATTGGAATAGATATAGGAGAAGGGTATATTAAGATTGTTCAATTCCAGAGGACTCGCAAAGGGTACACTATTAATGATTATAGAATAAGAGCTATCCCTTTTAAGGTGAAGGATAACCAGAGAGAAAAAGAAAAATTCATAAAAGAGTTCATTGCTGAATTTATCTCTCAATCTAGAATAAAAACTTCTCTAGGGAGAATTGCTATAAGAGGGAGTGGAGTATTCATCTTTTCCCTCCTTATGCCTTTACTTCCTGAGAAAGACTTACGAGGAGCGATAGGAATAGAGTTAAAGAAAAGATTACCTTACCAGATAGATTTCGCTAACGTTCACTTTGACTATGTCATAACCGAACAATTAGTGGGAGAGACTTCTCAAGTCTTTGTTACCTGTGTTGCTGTAGATAATAAGGTTCTGGATAAGTACTTAGATTTTTTGAAAGGATTCGGTCTTCGTCCGGAAGTGATAAATACAGACGTTGATGCTTTAGGCAACTTAGTTGAATTCATAGGTGAAGATCAGTATGTGGGAGTACTCGATATGGGAGCTAGAGATAGCTGTTTAAATTTCTATAAAAAGGGGACTCCTCAGTTTGCTCGAGAAATACCCATAGGGGGAGAACATATTACTGAAGGAGTTTTAAAAGCAATCGCAAGTTTAGGAGGTAATCCTTCTTTTGAAGACGCAGAAAATTTCAAAAGGCACTGTGGGATTCCTATGCGGGAGGAGGCTTACATTGATTTCTATACTGATTTTGGGGCATTGAAAGGTAATCAAATAACCACGGCAGTAAGGCCGATACTAGAGAGGTTAATTACAGAGGTATCACGGACAGTAAATTTCTATATCCGTGCCTACAAGTTAGAGCAACTAGATACTCTCTACATTACCGGGGGAACATCACGCACCAGGAACATCGATAAGATTCTTTCCGCTAATTTAAAAAATCTTCCTATTAAGCGAATAGAGAAATTAGAACCTCTAAAGGTAGTGAAGAGTTGGTTTGTTACCGATGTTTTTAGACACGAGTTAGGGATAGAAGAAGCGGTATCTCATTTAGCAGTGGCTTTTGGACTTTGTCTTCGTAAAGGAGGGAAGATAAACATCATTCCTCCCCGAGAAAAAATGGAACAGAAGGCATTATTTTTAATGTTCCTTACTCGCACTGTGTTTCCCTTTATTCTTTTTCTGACTCTAGGCTTCTATGCCTTCTTCTATGGGAAGTATCTTTTATATAATATAATTATTGCTCGTCTTCAAGGGCAGGCTCAGAAGATTGCTCCTCTAACTAAGGAGATCGAAAGTTATCTTTCGGTTAAAAAAATATATGAAGAAAGAGAATCTCTTTTAAAAAAGGCTATAGGAGAACAGCCGTTGTGGTGGGGAATATTAAAAGAGTTAAGTAATATTACTCCTAAGGAGATTGTTCTGCATAGTTTAGAAATAAAACCTGTCCTTCCTTCTTCTAATAGGATTCTTACTCTTACAGGAGAAGCTATAGCTAAGGTTACTAATCTTGATCTAGTAATAGCGGAATTTACTCTGAACCTAAATGAATCTCCCTTTTTTAGAAAGGCTAATTTAGTATCTACTGAGAGGGATGTGTCTTCATCTCTTCCTAGAGCGAAATTTAAAATAACCTGTGAGCTTGTATATTAAGAATCATGGAAGTTATAAAAGATAAGACTACTAAAGTAGCAGTAAACATAGGGATTTATATCGCTATTTTGGTTGTTTTCCACCTTTTTGTAGGTCGTCCAATATTTAGACTGGTAGATGGGAAAAAAAGTCGATACGAAGATTTCCAGAAAAGTTTACTTACTAAAGAAGAGTTGATAAAAGCTATCCCTAATCCTAACAAAGAAATTAGAGAAATTAAAGATAAGATAAAAGAGCTGGAAAAAAAATCCATCTCTCAGGAGAAACTTCCAAAGATTATTCAACAATTGACTAAGGAAAGCAGTAGATTGAATATAGAAATAATTTCTATAAGACCGGTGAAAGAACCACCTTTTAAAGAAGAGAATCTTTCCAAAGGAGTGAAGAAAGTTTATCTGGAGATAACTTTAAAAACCTCATATATAAATTTAGGTAATTATCTTAAAGCAATCGAGAAACTACCTATAATTTTTACTATCGAATCTTTAGTAGTGAAAAGATTTGAGGAAACTAAAGAGAAGGATATCTCTAGAGAGGTTGGAAATAATCTTATTGCTAGTTTACTTATCAGTGGCTACAAGATAGAGAGTAGTCTTTAGAGAAAAATGGACAAAAAAAGAATTGAATTGATTATTACTTTGGGATTGATAGTAATCTTTATCTTTGTATTGGCAGGAAATCTTAAGCCTAAGAAACCCAAGCAAAAATTACCCCCCTCTCCTGAAGTCTCTGAAAAAGAAAGGAGTGCACCTATACCTAAAAAGAAGATAGAAAAGATTTTAAGAGCCTCTCCTCAGGAGATAGAAAAACAGAAAAATCGAGCGCAACTTAGTTGGGGGAGAGATCCTTTTTTCTCCTCTTTCCTAGTTAAAAAAGAGATCCCCAAAACCACTCCTCTTACTCTAAAAGGCGTAACTATAGGAAAAGATAAGAAAGGTTATGCATTTATCAATGATGAAATTGTCACTATTGGGGATACTATCGAAGGGTATCAGGTAATAGAAATTCAGAAAAACAAAGTTATTTTAAAAAGAGATAACGAACTTTTTTACTTAACCCTCCCTTATTAGAAAGAAGCTAAAAGAGAGCTTTGACTATTTTTCTTTTTAAGTTATAATAAAGTTGATGAGAAAAATTGTTCTACTCCTTTTACTTCTTGGAGGGGGGCATTTTTTTATTAGTTTAGCTCAAACCCCTCAGGCTTTTCAAAAGGAGTCAGAGATTATAGAGTATTTGGAGTTTAGGGAAGTAGATATCAAGGATGCTCTAAGACAACTCGCCAAACAGTATAATTTAAACATTGTATTTTCTGAGTCAGTAAAGGGATTGATTACTCTCCGTTTACATAATGTTACTGTAGAAGAAGCTTTAGACTCTATTATTACTATCAATGGATTTGTTTATACTAAGAAAGGAAGTGTAATTAAGGTGACTACTCCTGAAGAAGTAAAAAAAGAAAGTAAGCAGACCAGAGTTTTTAAGTTGTATAATGCTGATGCTTCTAAACTTAAAGAGACTATAAAAAAAGTTCTTTCCTCTGAGGGGACCGTTGAGGCAGATGAACGTTCTAACTCCCTGATTATCACCGATAATCCTGCGGTAATAAGTAAAATTGAAAGTATGCTACCTTCCTTGGATGAGGCTTCTAAGCAAGTTCTGATTGAAGCTCGATTTATCGAAACTTCCTTAGGAACTACAGAAAAGTTAGGGATAGATTGGACGATTAATGCTGTAGCTAAAGCTTCTAAAAGACCTACTACTTTTCCTTTTCGTAAATGGGGTTCGGATAAAGATATGTATCCAGTGCCTTCTTATACCTCCGAATATGATAGCACTACAGGAACATGGAGCATAACTAGCGATTTTCCTGCAGGTGGTGAGGGTTATTTTTTTCCTACTTTCCCTCATCGCTTGGGTTCTTTTCCTATGGTGGGGGCAGATAAATTTACTTTCGGGACATTAGACTTTACTCAGTTTCAAGCAGTGTTAGATTTTCTTAAGACAAAAACTGATTCTAAACTTATCTCATCACCCCGGATAGTTACTATGGATAACAAGCGAGCAGAAATTTATATAGGCAAAGCCCGCCCCATTCCTACATTTGAATATAATTCTGAGACGGGGGAGTACCAAATTACAGGATTTGAAGAAAAAATTGAGGGAGTAATTCTTACCGTAACTCCTCAGATAAAAAAAGTAGGAGATAAATATTATATAAAGCTAAGATTGAAGCCAAAAGTTACTACTTTTTCTAATGAAACAGTATCTTTTACTAATCTGGGTTTTGAATATCCTTTGCTTTCTGAACGGTACACCGATACCGAAGTAATGATTGAAGATAATCAGACTATTGTTATTGGGGGGTTAATAGAGACTAAGAGAACAGAAACTATTCATAAGGTTCCTTTCTTAGGGGATTTACCTTTGTTAGGTCTTCTTTTTCGACATAAAGAAATAAATCCTGATGCTAAATCAGAGCTTATAATCTTTGTTACTGCCAGAGTTGTTAGAGAAGATGAGGGTCCACTCTTAGCTTACAGGAGTAACCTCATTACTTCCCCTCCTCACCCATTTAAGCTAAATTTAAGAGAGATCACAGTAAAATGAAAAGAATCATCTTTTTCCTCTCTTTCTTTTTCATTCTTTCCCTCTTCCTTTTATTTCTCTTTTTTTCATTTTATCAGTCAAATATTTTTCAAGAAAGTATAGCTAACTTAGAAGAAGGGTTAAAAAGAGTTAGCTACCTTTTTGTGGAATCTAAATTATTTAATAAAAAATTAAAGGGAGATAATGAAAAGCTTTCTCAGGAGTTGAAAAAGTTAAGTGAAGAGAATACTTCCTTAAAAGAGCATATAGAAGAGTTAGACGAACGTATCACTACCCTTAAAGATACTAATAGAGAGCTAATTAGAAAAGTTAAAGAGTTGACTGAAGAAAACAGACGTTTAAAAGAAGCTTTAGCTAAGTTGAAAGCTCAGTTACCTAAAGTATCCTTTAAGAAAGGAGAGAAAGTTTGTCCTGGTTTGGGAGGAGTGAGTTTAGATCCTAAAGAGAGAAAATATATTGAGTTCATTATTCAGAGTATCTACAAGGAGTTAGATTCTTTAGGGACCAATGTGAATAGATTAGCTCAAGATGCTTCATCCTATAAGAACAAATTCTTAAGAAAAGATGGGGAACTTAAAAAGAAGATTGAAGAAATTGAAAGTCTTCATAAGGAGCTTCAGCATTTTAGAGAGGAGAATATGGAGATGTTAGCTAAGCTGGGCACTTTAGAAAAAGAAAAGCAAAAGTATGTGGAAAAGATAAATTTACTTAGTAAGGAAAATCAAAATTTGAAAGATAATTTAAACAGCTTTAAGAAAGAAAAAGAGGTAATGATGTCCTACATAGAGGATTTGAAAAAGAGAAGTACTTTTACAAAGTCGGAGAGGAAGAATTTAGAGAAGACTATAAATGACTTAAAGAGTGAACTCCAGCTTAAGATAGAGCATATAAAATCTCTGGAAAGAGAAATTGTTCAATTGAAGGAGGATTATCAAAGGACTATTAATCAGCATGAGATAGCTAAGGGGAAAATAGAAGAAGTAGAGAGAGAAATGGAGAGAAGAGCGGACAGGATACTAAAACTGGAGAATGAATTGAGAAGTAAGGAGGTATCCATAAAGGAATTAAATAGCAAACTAAAGAGACAGTTAAAGGAATTAGCTAGTTTAAGAGAATCTGTAGTAAAAGTTAGATTAGAAAATGCTTCTCTCTATAAGGAATTGGAGGCTAAAGAAGCAGCTTTTAATTCTTTAAAAAAACAGTTAGAAAAAATAGGTCAGTTAAGTACACAGTTTAGAGAGCAAGTTAACAAAGTTTCACAGTTATTTACCTCTCCAGAGGAAAGTCAAAAGGAGGAAGAACCTGGCGAGAAAAAGATAGAGGTGGAGATAGAATCTATAGAAAGTAAAGAGAAGTAAGTATTAAGTATGAAGAGGAGAACTACTGATTGTTTTTATTTTGTTATTCGTAGGATTATTGAGTTTTTGGTCTTAGGGATGTTTCTTTTGTTGTTATTTGGAATTCTCTGTGAGAGAGGGGTGTACTGTAAAGAAGATAATGATAGCATGGCGATTGCTAATACCTACTACTTAAAAGGTAAAGAGTTTCTTCTTAAAGGAGAGTATCAGAAGGCTGACGAAGCTTTTAAGAAAGCGGAGAAGATTTTAAATAAAAAATCTTCTAAAAAAAAGGAAAGGCTCTCTCTAAGAAAGTCGGATTCCAAAAGAAGGAAGATTTCTTCTAAGATATCACCCTCTAATTTAGAGGCAGAGAGAAGGAAGATAGAGACTATTCTGGAGGCAGCAAAACAAGCTTACTTTGAAGGGAATTTAGAGTTAGCTTTAAGGCTGTATACCAGAGTGTTAAGAAAGTATCCTACCGATGCTGATCTTTACTACAATTTAGGAGTTATTTATCTAAAAAAAGCGGATTACCTTAGTGCTGCTGAGGAATTTAAAAGAGCAATTCTTTTAGATCCTAGCGATGCTGATGCTTACTATAATTTAGGAGTGATCTATGAGAATTTTCTCAATGATAAGGAAAAGGCTATTAGTCACTACCAGAGTTATTTGAAATTGTGCACTTCTGAAGAAGAAAAGAGGGAGATTAAAAGATGGATAGAGAGGCTTAGAAGGGAAGGACGATGAATGACGAGGAGTTAAAAGATATTCTTTTGCAAGCGAATTTACTCACTCCTCAGGATATTGAGAGGGCAATTGAGGAGACTAAAAAGCTTAAGCGCCCTCTAGAACAGGTAATTTTGGATATGCGCCTTTTAGACAGAGAAGTTCTTTACAGAACCATAGCTCAAAAACTAGAAGTAGAGTATAAAAAAATAGATAATTTAACTGTTCCTAAAGAGCTGTTAAGAATATATCCTGAAGATTTAGCCCGTTCTACTAAGTCTGTACCTTTGTTTATAAAAGAAGGGACTCTTCATGTTGCTTTAGCTAATCCACAAGATTTTACTTTAACTGATCAGATTCAGTTATTTACCAACTATCCTCTCTTTGTGTATCTCTCTTCCCCTCAGGAGATTGAAGAAGCTATTAACCGTATTTATCGTGAAGAGAAAGAGGAGATACTTTTTACTGATTTAGAAACACCTCCTACGGTGAGCCCTAAAAAAGAAGAGGAGAGTAAGCCTTTAAGTGAGACTACCTCTATCATAAAGGTGGTAGATTTACTTATCACTCAAGCAGTAAGAGACAGAGCTAGTGATATTCATATTGAGCCAGAGGAAAGTGTTACTAGGATAAGATTTAGAATAGATGGAATTCTTCACGAAGTACCTCCTCCTCCTAAAGAGTGGGAATCAGCTATAATTTCTCGGATAAAAGTCTTAGCAGGGATGGATATTGCAGAGTCCCGTTCTCCTCAGGATGGTCATTTTCAGGCCACTATAGATGATAAACTTATTGATTTCCGTGTTTCTACCTTACCTACTATCCATGGGGAAAATGTAGTATTAAGGCTGTTGGATACTGCTTCCGTAGCTATAGGTTTGGAAAAGTTAGGGTTTACCACCCCTCAAGACTTAAAGAAGTATGAAGAGCTAATTACCAAACCTTATGGAATAATTCTTTCTACAGGTCCTACAGGATGTGGTAAGACTACCACTTTATACTCTGCTTTAATGAGAATAAATACCATGGATAAAAATATTATTACTTTAGAAGATCCTGTGGAGTATCGTTTAGGTTTAATAAGGCAGGTTCAGGTTAATCCTAAAGCAGGAATTACCTTTGCTAATGGTTTGAGAGCAATCCTTCGTCAGGACCCCGATGTAATAATGGTAGGAGAGATAAGAGATTTAGAGACTGCACGAATGGCTGTTCAAGCAGCGTTAACAGGACATCTAGTATTTTCTACCCTTCATACTAACGATGCTCCCAGTGCAGTCGCTCGCCTGATAGATATGGGAGTAGAGGACTTTTTGGTTGCTGCGTCTTTAATAGGAGTTATGGCTCAGAGACTGGTGAGGGTTATCTGTCTTAAGTGCAAAGAAGCGTATAAACCCTCACCTACCATACTTAAGAAGTGGCGGATAGAAAAAGAAGATGTGGAAGTTTACCGAGCTGAAGGGTGTCCGGAGTGCAAAGGAACTGGTTACCGAGGTAGAACAGGAATATTTGAACTAATGGTGGTTGATGATGAAATAAAAGAGATGATTAATCAGGGAGCTTCCACAGTAGCTTTAAGAAAAAAAGCTCAAGAGAAAGGAATGCGTCTTCTTTGGGAAGATGGGAGAGAAAAAGTTTTGAGAGGGATCACTACCTTTGAGGAAGTAGCTAGGGTTTGTGAGGAACAAATCGAAGTTAAACCTGCAAAGATAGAAGTAAAGCCTTACTTAGGAAAAGAAATAGAAGTAAAAAGAGCTACTGTTAGAGAGGTGAAAATTGACCCTAAGGCTTTAGAAGAGTACCGTGCCCGTATTGCTCGCTGGATGAAGAATGAGTAAAGTTAACTTTTTGTTAGTTTAAGCTATGGGTATCTATATCTATAAAGCAGTTGATGCCAAAGGTAAGATAGTAAAGGGAAAGATCGAAGCACCTACAGAGACTGATGTTTCTATCCAATTAGCTAAGCTAGGGTATATTCCTATAAGTATAGGATTTAAGGGAGAAAAAGCTCCTCCTTTAAGAGAACGGTTATTTAAAAAAAGATTTCGTAGAACTTCTTCTCATGCTTTAGTAGTATTTACTCGGCAATTTGCTACTATGGTGAAGGCAGCGGTTCCCATTGTTGAGGGGTTAAAGGTACTGGCTGAGCAAGCCGAGGATGATAATTTAAAAGAAGCTCTTTTCAGAGTAATTGAAGATATAGAGGAGGGAAAGAAGCTATCCGAAGCCTTAACAAAACATCCCGGAGTATTTAGCCAGCTCTACGTTAATACTGTGGTAGCAGGGGAGGTAGGAGGAGTGTTAGATAAAGTTCTTTTAAGGTTAGCAAATGTTTTAGAGGAAGAACAAGAGATAAAAATGAATATGAAATCTGCACTAAGATACCCTATAATAGTAATGGTAGCTCTCATTATTGCTGTAATTATTCTCTCTGTAAGAGTGGTACCTACTTTTGCTAAAGTTTATTCTAGGATGAATATAAGCTTACCTCTTCCTACTCGGATAATGATTCTTATGAGTAATTTTTTTCTCGGCCCCTGGAGAGACAGTTCTAACTTTTTGTTAAAAATTCTATGGTTTATGATTCTTCTTGGTATAGCTGTAGGGGCATTTTTATCTTTTAAATTATTCATAACTACTCCTGGAGGAAGACGTTGGTGGGATAATGCTAAATTTAGAATGTATATATTTGGGAAAATCTATAAAAAAATAACTATGCTTAGGTTTGCTTCAATGCTCAATGTGCTTTATCAGGCAGGACTTCCCATTCTTAATATTCTGGATGTTGTAAAAATCACTATTGGGAACGTGGTGTTAGCTAAAGAGTTGGATAATGTAAAAAGGTTTGTAGCTGATGGTAAAGGAATTTCTGGAGGTCTTTTAGGTAGCAAATTATTTCCCCCACTAGTTTCTTATATGGTCTCTGTAGGAGAAAAGGCAGGGGCATTATCTACTATGCTTGATTCTCTATGTGAGTACTATTCCTTAGAAGTAAGAACTTCTCTAAAAAACTTAACCTCTTTGATTGAGCCTATTATGACTTTAGTTTTAGGGGTAGTGATAGGAGGAATGGCTTTAGCGATATTCCTGCCTATGTGGAATTTGATTTCTATTATCCGAAGATAAGTGATTTTTGGTTTTTTAATAGGAATAGTTATTCTAATAATTTATATTATTATCTCTTCCTGGTGGTGGAGAAGAAAATTACATTTTTATGTTAAAAAATCTCGAGAAGAGGAAGCTAGACTCATTCATCTAGAGAAAATGGCCTCTTTAGGAACTTTAGCTGCTGGAGTAGCTCATGAGATTAATAATCCTTTGACCTTTCTTCTTACTAATCTAGGACTCCTTTCTCACTATATAAAAGAGGAGAAGAGAGTCAAAGAAGAGTTACAAAAAGAAATAAGTGTAATTTTAGATGAGTGTAACGAAGGAGTGAATAGAATAAAGAGGATTGTTCAAGATCTGCTTTCTTTTTCTCACCGCTCACGAGGTAAAAAAGTTTCTACAAACATCAATGAGTTGCTGGATGTAAGTATAAGAATTCTATGGAATGAGATAAAGTATAAGGTTGATATAGTAAAAAATTATGAAGCAGTAACTCCTCTTCGGATAGATCCTAATCAACTAAGTCAAGTATTTTTAAATATAATCATCAACGCTACTCATGCAGTAAAGAATAAAGGGACAATTTTTCTTTCTACCCAAGAGAATGAGAAGGAATTTATCATTAAGGTTTCTGATACAGGAGAAGGAATTCCTAAAGAAGTTCTTCCCAAGATTTTTGAACCTTTCTTTACTACTAAGGGAGGTACGGGTTTAGGACTCTATGTAAGCAAAAATATTGTGGAGAATATGGGGGGTAGGATAGAAGTAGAAACTCAATTGGGAGAGGGTAGTACATTCACTATTTTTCTGCCTAAAGTTAAAAAATAATTTCTTTAAGAGAAAAGTGCTATGGGAGTAGAGAAAAGAAAGTATCCTAGGGTTAAGGTTAAGTTTTCCGTAGAGTATAGGGGGAAGAATGTTTGGCAAAACGCTGAGATTGACAATATCTCCAGAGGGGGGATGTTTATTGTTACGGAGAAGATAGAGCCACCAGGAACAAATATAGAGCTTATTTTTGAACTAGGAGAAAGTAAGAGGAAGATCCAAGCTCAAGGAGTAGTGGTGTGGACACGTACTCAATCTCAGCACAATCATGAAGGTAGGCTTCTCCCTCAGGGTATGGGAGTCCAATTCACCAAAATTTTCCCTGGAGAAGCAGAAAATTTTTTGGCTGATTTAATAGAGAAGTGGAGAGATGGATAAACATACTATTCTCGTTGTAGATGATGAGCCTAATATAGTTTCTTCCCTAAAGAGGGTTCTTGCCTCCGAGGATAGAGAGATTTTATCTGCCTATAGTGCTGAAGAGGCTTGGAGGCTTCTTCAAGAGAAGGGAGAAGTAGAGGTAATTATTTGTGATAATAAATTACCGGGAGCCTCTGGCGTAGAATTCCTTTCCAAAGTAAAAACTGCTCATCCCCACACAGTAAGAATTCTTATTACTGGTTATCCTGATTTGACCAGTGTTGCAGAGGCAATAGATAAGGCAGGCATCTGGCGGTACCTCTTAAAGCCTGTAGAGATAGAGGAGTTAAAAACTTTAGTAAACCAGGCTTTTGGTTACTATAGGATTTTAAAAGAAAATCAAATTCTTTTTGATATCGTTTGTCAACAAGCGGAGTGGCTTAAGGTATTAAGAGAAAAGTATCCTGAGATTGTGTCCCGGGAAGTAGAAGAAGGGAAGATAATTGATATAGAATGGAGAGAAGCTTCTGACACAGTTAGAAAATTCATAGAAAAGTACTACCTTCACAAAAAAGGAGAATGAAAGAGTTAGAAAAAAGATTGGTAAAAGAAGGATGGGTTACCTCTGCTCAACTTATAAAAGCTAAGGAAGAGCAGAAGAAAAAAAAGAAGAAATCCTTATTCTCTGTTTTAGTAACTTTGGGATATCTAAGTGAAGAGGATATTTACCTATTCTTTGCTCAGAGTGCTCAGATACCTTTTGTAAGGCCAGGCGATTATCTTTCAGATGAAGAACTTTTTAATCTTTTTTCCGAAGACTTCTATCGGGAGCATCTTTTTGTTCCTCTCTTTAGAATAGGAAATACTCTTTACATTGGGACTGCTAATCCCCTGGATACAGAGTTTATGGATACCTTAAGGAAGCATACTAATTTAGATATCTTTCCTCTATTTGCCTCTCCTTCTTCTATCTTAGAGGCAATAAATCGTGTATTTGGGCCAGAGAAAGTATACTTACAGTTAGAGGAGTTAGTTAGTTTCTCTCCTTCATTAAGTATACTACCCTTAGGAAGAGAATCTGAAAGGATAGTGATAAATACACCTGTAGAGTTTAAAGTTATTGACAAGAGGATAACTTTAGCATCTTCTCAATATCTAAAGGGAACTGCTTTGAATATTTCTCAAAGTGGTAAGGGGGTAGGGATAAGGACTTTTCTTTTTCTTCCTTCTGGAGCAAAGATTCTTCTAAAGTTTCCTTCATTCGATCCTAATTGTGAATTAGAAGCAGAGATAACCCACTGCAGAATGGAACAAGGTTATTATTTCTTAGGAGTGAAATTTCTCCAAACAAGAAAAGATTTATTAAGATATTTATTGGAAGAAAAAAAATAATTTTCATAACTCTCTGATATTAAAGAGATAATGAAAGCGGAGTTGACAGAGCAGAATTTTATATGTTATACTTAAATTGAAGCTCTTTATATTAAGGATTTATACTTTTATTATACTACTCGACAAAGGCAAACTCGTGGTAACACGAGGGCGCAAAGCCGTGCGTCCCGCTCTTTCTAAGACCCAGATTAACAGGGGTTTGAAGTTAAAGTGCATAAGGGATGCAGAGGCAGGTAAACTGCAGGATTTAACTAGAAATATGAAAAGGGCGGGATAGGCAGGTTGCCGAAAGTAGTATTTATTTTTTATTTAAGCCGAACTACTTTAGCCTTTAGGAGAGTAGTTCGGCTTTTTTGTTCTCCGAGAGATAAAAAACTTGACTTACTCTTAAAAAGCTGATATTCTTAATAAAGAAAGGAGGTGAGTAAGATGCGCAGAGGTTTTACTCTTATTGAATTAATTATGATTATCGTTATCATTGGTATTTTAGCAGCTATTGCTATCCCTAAATTTATTGACTTAAGAACTGATGCCCAAAAGGCTTCTTGTTTTGGTAGTGCTGCAGCAATTCAAACTGCTCTTTCTAACTATTATGCCCGCCAGGCTATAAAAGGAAGCCCTGGTTTTCCTAGCACCTTACATGATACATCCTTTACTAGTGAGTATTTCACTGAAGCTACTCTTCCTGATCATCCCAAAGGATGGGATTGGGATACCTATTATAGCAGTAATACCGGGGCTCTTCATACTGGTAAAGGGGCAGATAGCGGAGCCTGTACAAACTTTTAATAGCTGAGTTCCTAAGACTACATAAACCCCGCTTTTTTAAAAGCGGGGTTTATTATTTTTATCTCTAAGAATAAGCTTACTTAAGGAGAGGGCAGGCCTAAATTGAGGGTTAAGACTAATTGTTTTTTCTAGCTCCTTTAAAAAGAGTGGATTCTTCAATTTCATATAAACCAATGCCAGAGCATAATGAGAATAATACCAGTCAGGTTTAATTTCTATAGATTTCTGGTAAAGCTGTTGGGCTTTGTGTAAATCTCCCTTTTTCTCATAAATTTTTCCCCATAGAAAGTAAGAGTAGAATTCAAAAGGGTTTATTTCTATAGCTTTTTTTATATATCTTTCTGCCATAGTTAGCTTATTTTCCTCTATATAGATTCGTGCTAACGCTTGGTAAGCTCGTTCACTGTAAGGATTTAATTTTAGAGCTTTGTTTAAATAATAAAGAGCCTTCTCTTTATCGTTCTTTTTTTCGTAAAGAGTGGCTAAGTTAGTATAGATCTGATATACTCTTGCTTGGTTAGGTTCTAGTTTTAAAGCTTCACTTAAATATTTTATTGCCTCATCATATTTTCCTTCCATGAAGTAAGTACCTGCTAAATTAACATATATTCCCGCCTTCCAATCTATATCTTTGGTAGAGATAGTCAGAGCCTTAAAAAATATTTTCCTTGCCTTTTTTAAATACCCCTTCTCTTTATAACTTACCCCTAAATTTAGCCAGTTTCCTATATGTTGGGGCTCTTTTTCTGTGCCTTTTCTCCACACTAAGGTAGGATAGTTAAGTTGACAATTTCTTTCCACAGTGAATATAGATAGAATGAAGATTACTCCTAATGCAGGATACAAAAAGTATCTTTTGTTTTTTATATAAAAATTTTTAAAAACCTCCATCAGAATTATGTATATACCTATACTGGGAAGATAAAAGTGGTGTTCCATAGCAGGTACTTTTAAGGTCGCATAAAACTTCGGAAGAAGCATTAAGAGATACCAAAAAACCCCTAAACTTAAAAGATATATTCTTTTTCTTAAGAGTAGAAGAGTAAATACAAGAATAATTATTCCCATCAAAGGAAAAAAACCTTGAGGTTGAAGAATAGAATTTAGCTGAGGGTAATAATGCAGGAAATTAAGATTATCGGGAAATAAAAATAATCTCAGATAGAAAAAGCTTACCCAACTTTGAATAAGAATATTAGAAAGCGGACTCCTTAATCCTCCAGGAGTAATTCCCTTAAAGAAGGCTTTTTTGTAAAGAAAATAGAGGAGAGAAATAGTGATGAGAGAAAATAAAAGAAAAATATTCTTCTTCTCTTTAAAAGTGAATTTAAGACTCCTATATTGATAAAGAAGGTAGTGGCCTCCTATCAAAAGCGGAAAACATAGCCCTGTTTCCTTAGTTAGCAGAGAAAATACATACAGTAAACAACTTAAAGCATATCTTTTCTTTAAATAAAGTAAGAATCCCCCCAAAATAAAAAAAGTTACCATCAAATCCGACCTACTAGATATGTAACTGACCGCTTCGGTATTTATAGGGTGAACTAAAAACAAAAGGATTATAAGAAAGGCTAAGGTTTTGGGGGTATCTTTTTTTAGAGAAGTTAATAAAAAGTAGAGAAGAGTAGCATTTAAGAAGTGAAGAAGAACATTTATGATGCGGTACCCCACAGGGTTAAGACCTCCACCCCAATAATTAAAAGCAAAACTAAGCATAAGAAGAGGTCTACACATTCCTTTGGGGATGGGGTAGCTGGTAACATATCCTTTAAAAAACAGAGGGAAGTATTTTGGATTTTTTATGAAAGTATTTTCTTCTATCATATAGTAGTCATCGAAGATAAAGGGAGCATTAAGAGCACTGCTATAGGTAAGAAGAGAGATAACTACTAAAGAAAGTATTACAAGATAATCAATTTTACTTTTCACTTTTTCTGAGGTTATCCTCTATTATCTTCAGAAATTCGTTATCTACTCTAAACCCTAAAGATTTAGCAATCAAAGCATACTTTCTTGCCAAATCCCATCGGGGAGGAATTAAAGAAGCATAAACTACAGCTAAGTCATTATAAGCAGGGGCAAAACTAGGGTCAATGCTAATTACTTTTTTAAATTCGGAGAGTGCTCTGCCATCTCCTATTCTTGCATAAAGAGTACCTAAATAGTAATGAGAATTCCGATGCTTGGGATTAAAGTATATTGATTTTTTGTACATCTCTATTGCTTTTTTATAGTTGTTTTTCTCTTGAAAGATTTGTGCTAAACCATAATAGCCTCCATAGTAAGTAGGATTTATCTGAATTGCTTTTTTAAACATTTCTTTTGCTTTAAAAAGATTTCCTTCCTTAAGGTAAAAGAAGGCTAAGTTACATCCAGCTTCCACAGAGGCAGGGTAGAGCTGTAGTTCTCTAAGCCAGGCTTCCTCAGCCTTCTTTTTCTTACCCATTTTTGAATAAATGATCCCTAATAAATTATAACTACCCATAGGCGGAATTTTCACTGATTTGGTAGCATCGTTTATTAACTTTAACGCTTTTTCGTATTTTCTCTGTTTTATGTAGATGTGCGCTAAATTGCCTCTAGCATTAACTATACTCTCTATCCTATCTGCAGTATTTATTGCTTTTATAAATTCTTTTTCTGCTTGGAATGTGGCTCCCATCTTTAGATACACCAGTCCTAACTGATTAAGAATGGTTGCTGATTTAGGGTTTCTCTGTGCAGAGATTTTCCAGAAAACTAAGGGATTTCTGTATTCATAGCTTCTAATTAGAGTAAAAGATGCCAAGATAGAGATAATTCCTATAACGAAATAGGTAAAGTACTTGGTATACTTTAGATAGATTCTTCTTAAGATACTTATCAAAACTATATAGATGCCTATACTAGAAAGATAAAAATGGTGCTCCATAGCAGGGAAGCTAAGCCGGGCATAAAATTTGGGAAGCAAACCTATAAGCAGCCAGCTTAATCCGATACTTATTAAGAAGTTCTTCTTAATAAAGAGGAGAGCTAAGATAATTAAACCTACTATTCCTAAGGTTGAGAATAATACAGGGAAATGAAAAAGAGAACCAAACTCCGGAAGATAGTGAATGATATTTAAGGAATGAGGGAGAACGAGTAATTTAAAGTAAAGAAGAGTTACTACCGACTGAAGAAGAATGTTTTGGTAGTAAGAACGAGGTATCCTTGCAGGAGTGGAGGAAAAGACCTTCGATTTATAGATGAGATACAGTAAAGTAATTAAAACTATTCCTATGTAGACAAACTTTCTTTTCCCTATATCTTTTTTAGAAAGAGGATAGTCTTTTATAAAGTAGATAAACTCATAGCTTAATATCAAAAGCGGAAAACATAGCCCTGTTTCCTTAGTTAGCAGAGAAAATACATACAGTAAACAACTTAAAGCATATCTTTTCTTTAAATAAAGTAAGAATCCCCCCAAAATAAAAAAAGTTACCATC
>Ga0190286_1000220_pt1 | contig 26744 bp, 20 predicted proteins | sample 48691834_MG_FD_183241 | JGI IMG/M metagenome (GOLD analysis project Ga0190286, IMG submission 183241) | Hydrothermal vent microbial mat bacterial communities from Southern Trench, Guaymas Basin, Mexico - 4869-18-3-4_MG | ecosystem: Environmental > Aquatic > Marine > Hydrothermal vents >... | reverse complement strand
CCTTAATATATGGATTATTATATGATTTTTATAAGATTCTGGCCTCAGAAAGGGAATCTTCTTTTTATTATAAAGATTTTTTGACCTTCCTGAAAAATCCTATAGTGAAGAACCTCTGCCTTGAAGGTAGATTCATTAGAGAAGATATTGACTGTACCATCTCCTTTCTCCTTAAGGAGAATTTAATTTACATCCCATGTCAATTACTTAATAAATTAATCCCCCTACTTCTAAAATTTATTTTAAAAGAAAGGGCCCATTTAGAAAAAGTAAATAATTTATATGATTTTTGTGGTTATATTGAACAGCTCTTAAAGTCTTTGCCTGGATACCTTAGAGATAGTGGGCTCTTAGACCATCATCATCAAAGGTGTGCCTTAAATAACATGTTAAAAAGGATAAAGGAGTTAAGTAATTTAGAATCTATAGGTGTAAATATAGCAACTGACCTGCCCGCTCAGGCCTCGCAGTGGCAGGCAGGTGGCCTTTCATATCTAAGGTTTTTATTGGATCAATTAAGTGATGAGACTTATCCCATCCCTAGCGATATAATAGAGGCTATCCAGGTAATGGGCGTTTTAGAAACTAGAAATCTCTCATTCAAAACGGTAATCATCCCAGACATGAATGAGGGAATTTTCCCTTGGAAGAGTGAAAAGGACCTCTTTTTAAACACACAGATAAGAATTGCAGTAGGCTTACCTACTTTTACTGACAGAGAGGCCCTTTGTGCCTATTATTTCAGACGTTTAATAGATAGCGCCCATCGTGTTTATCTCTCTTATGTAGAGCAGAAAGATCGGGGTGTAAGGAGCAGATTCATTGAGGAGTTAGTTTTTAAGGAGGTTAAAAGACCTGGCGTAGATATAGAGGATGTAGAAAAAAACATTGCCCAAGGAAAGGCCTATGTGCTCTCTCTGTTTTCTAAAGAAAAAAAGGTATCGCCTATTACTTATTCATCACCAGCCAAGGATAGTGCTGATTTGGACCGTCTGTATAAACTAAGGTTTAATCCCTCTATGCTTACCACATATATCAGTTGCCCTTATCATTTCTATCTACAATATGTCTTGGACATCAAACCACCCAGGCAAATAGAGGAGGAGATTACCCCTTTAGACATTGGTCAGATTGTCCATTCAACATTAAATAAAGTGTATAGAAATCATAAAGTATGGAAGATGTCTGCCCCTGAACTGCATAATATAATCTGGAAAACAATCCAAGGGCATTTTGATTGCCTCCAGCCAGGCCAAAGGATAACACTTGATGTTTTAAGAGAAAAGTTAAGGTTTTTTACAGAAAATGAATGCAATGAGTTTTCTTCTGGCTGGTTCCCTAAGGTAGAATTTTTGGAATATAAGATGGAGGCCTATATAAATTTGGAAAGGAAAAAAGTTTGCTTAAATGGTATTTTAGACAGGTTAGACAAAAAGAATGACCAATTCCGCCTTCTGGACTACAAGACAGGAAAGCAGGTAACTAAAAAAGAATGTAGTATTGGTGAAAATTTTAAGGCCCCTCAACTTCCCTTTTATCTATACTTACTAAAACTAAAAGATAAATTTTATTATAAAAACTGCAAGGCCTTAGGAATTTATGATTTAAAAACTACATTTGAGATTAAAAGGCCCTATCAGGATTTTCAAAAGGACCCTGTGTCTTACATGCAATCCTTTGAAAAATGGCTTTATGATATGTTAAGGGAGATATTTTCTAAAGACAGGCCCTGGCATAAGAAGGTCTCTATGGATTGTGAATACTGTCCATATCAAGATATGTGCAATCAAATCGAAGGTTGAAATGCCTGTGTTTGGTATTTGACAAGATTAAATATCCAGACTATTTTATGAGCGTGGAAGTGAAGGGTAAGAAGCTCCTTTTTACCAGAAAACAAATTGATGATAAGGTAAGGGCACTGGCCCAGCAAATCAATCAAGACTACCAAGGCAAAAATCCTATACTTATAGGGGTATTAAAAGGGGCATTTATGTTTTTGGCAGATCTTACACGGTATATTTCTATTCCTTTCAAGATAGATTTTCTGCGTGTAGTTAGTTATGGAAGCAAAGATTATAGCACCGGGGATATAAAATTGATTAAGGATGTGGAATTGCCTTTAAAGGATGAACACGTACTTATTGTAGAAGATATTATAGATATAGGGTATACATTAAATTTTTTATTAGACCATATTGCTACTAAAGGGCCTAAATCCCTTAAATTATGTGCTCTTATTGATAAAATAGAAAGGAGAAAAGTAGAGGTTCCCACAGATTATGTAGGATTTACTGTAAAAAAGGGATTTCTTGTAGGTTATGGTTTAGACTTTAATGAGACATTTAGGTGCCTGCCTGAGATTTATCAATTGATATTTTGAAATCTGGGCCTGTAAAAAGGTTTAAAAATACTCCATTGAGATTCTCTTGAATGTCCTTTTTGTAAATAGCAAACGATATACAGAAAGGCCTGTCTTTTCAACAATTTTTTTTATAGTATTATAGCAATCTTTCTCATTTTTCCCATGAAGCATAGTATAAATATTATAAGGCCACTCAGGACAAGAAGCCCGTGCATAACAATGAGTGACTTCTGGAAAAGAGGCCATAATCTGACCTACATGGGATAGCTTATCCTGTTCTGCCTTCCATGCCACCATAACATTTGCTTCAAATCCAGAGCGGTCATGATAAATAATAGCTCCAAAACGGCGAATAATGCCCTTTTTTATAAATCGTTTGATATGCTCGATTAAATCCTCTTCGCTCATATCTAAATGCTTTGCGATTTTCAAAAATGGATGTTTGGTTATAGGCAAATCACCCTGCAATGCCCTAATGACCTTTTTATCCTCTTTTGTTAAATTTATAAGGGCCATGTTTTACCTATTTATAAGATTTTCCTACCTTTGTCAAATATAGACGTCGCCCCTGGTATATGAGCTATAAGATTCATGTCATGCCTTACCATAAAATTTGACATTAATTTATGGCTATGCTAAAGAACAAAAACTTTAATTTAAGCCACAGACCCGCCTGCTAACGCCTGAGCGCCTGCCCGCAACGCTCTCGCCCGTCCGCCTCGGCTGAAGCCTCGCAATGCCGGGCGGGCTTGCGAGGCGGGCGGGTAGCGATGGCGGGCAGATTTACGCAGATAGCTGCATTTTTTCATGATTTTTGTGTAAATCTGTGTAAATCTGTGGCTAAAATCAAGCTTTTGTTCATTTAGAAGATATAAAAGACCTTTTTTGTGTAAATAGTATGTATGTTGCTTCAAGTTTAGAAATGAGAATTGAGACTCTATGAGGTAATTTTCAGATACAAGATAGGGATTTCACTATTTCGCTATTTGTAGGCTTCTTTCACCCACTGGAGGAACCAGGATGGTTTGGAAGATAGTACATACAATAGGAAAAGAGCCGTAATGGGAATAGGAATAGCAATATCAAATATAGCAAAGGCGATTAATCCCAGCAAGATCTTGTTTCTCAGTGACATGAACTCCTCCCCTTAGCTGGCAGACATATACCCTCTTCTTTTTTTTGAAATATAAAACATTTATGACCAATATGGCAAGCCTTCCTTCGGTGGCATTTAATTTACCGATACCTTTTTCACTACTAAAGCAGACTTTCCAAAGGAAGGTGCTTCTTCTTAAACGCTGAATAGTCACAGACAGGGTTATAATATTTTAGCCATTCATTACCTATGTTTTGGCAAAAAATCGTGCCGGGATAAATTTGATGTAATCCTATCTTAGTATAATATAATGTTGCAATTTTAGGTTAAATGTGCAGTGGAAATTTTCAAGGATTATGGTAGTATAATTGTCAAAGATTGGTCCATAGGGATGTATATCTGACATAGTCACATATGCATCCAAAACCTTATAAAGGAGGTAGTGATATGCCCGATATTTGTTATGTGTGCTTATCGGATATGCACCTGGGAGAGGAAGATAGTCTATTAACCAACTTGAAAACAGCTAGTACTGATACTGATCCCACACAGCCAAGTCCGGTAATGGAGCAATTGGTAAAGTGTCTGAGAGAGCTTATCTCTAAAAACGAGAACGAGATAAAGCCAACGCTGATTCTGAATGGAGATATCCTTGAACTAGCCTTGACTACGGCCAATCAGGCGGCCATGGTCTTCGAACGTTTTATGGAACTTATTATGCCGTCTGATGGAAAACTTTTTGAAAGAATTATTTACATCCCCGGTAATCATGATCATCACATCTGGGAAATTGCCCGTGAGACACAGTATGTGAATTACATTAAAAAACCCAGTACGGGCAAACATCTGGATATTCCCCCGCACATCACAAACATGTTTGTGGAAGATGACTCCAAACGAGTGCTTTCCTACTTCTTGACTAATCTGGTAAAGAGAACCTCACAATTAGCGGATTTCGATATTACCACAGCATATCCCAACTTTGGCCTTTTCAGAGAGGAGGGCCAAAAGTGTGTCATTTTTCATCATGGTCATTTTATTGAACCGCTCTATCAGTTAATGAGTACCTTGAGGAATTTGATTTTTCCTGACCGTGAAAAGCCGAGACAGATTGGGGACATAGAAGCTGAAAACTTTGCCTGGATTGATTTTTTCTGGTCAACGATGGGACGCTCTGGAGAGGCTGGGCAGGACATTGAGCTAATTTATGAGAAAATGCAAGACCGGGAACAGTTCAAGAAGCTGTTTTATACCTTGGCTGATAATCTTGCTAAGAAATATGACTTACCGGGTTGGGGTGACGTAATGGAAGCGAAAATTCTAAAGTGGATCTTTAGTGCCATGGTAGATAAGATTGCTGGTACGGAAAGAACCCAAATAGATCGTCCTTTGAGCAAAGACGCTGAAAAGGGCCTTTGGGCGTATATGAACGGGCCCCTGAGAGAGCAGATTCTCAGAGAACGTAAAGGGAATATGCCGTATGATGTAACCTTTGTTTTCGGTCATACTCACAAACCATTTCAGGAGGATATGAATTTCAAAGGATACCCTCAATGGGTAAATGTCTATAACACCGGTGGCTGGGTAGTCGAAAGTGTGGATCCCCAACCACTTCATGGTGGTGCGGTCATTCTGATTGATAAGGATTTGAATACAACCTCGCTTCGTATGTACAACGAGGCAGACAACTCAGCGGAATATTTGGTCAGGGTTGAGGAAGCCACCCATGCCGGCGAGGAGAAAAACCCTTTTTACCACCGAATCCGCAACTTAGTCAATGCATCCGAGGATCCATGGAAGACGTTTTCTGCTATTGCCGCCCGTTCAGTGCGTGTAAGGGCCCAGAATCTTCGGGCTAGGATAAATGAGAGGGCAATATAGGTATGATATTGAAAAAAGTAGCCTTTGAGTGGGTAGATACCAACTTTCTTAGTAAAATCTTGCATTTTTATAAAGGGGAATTATGATAATTTTTGGGTTAAATATGCAATGGAATTTTTGAAGGATTATGATATTGTTAAGGCTAATCCATAGTAAGCAGATTTTCTATGGAAAGACTTGTATTATTGATTACAATTACTTGTTAAGGAGATGACTATGAAAAAGATTGGAATACTTGGAGGCATGGCACCGGAGTCAACTTTGGAATTCTATCGTCAGTTGACATCGCTTGCTCAAGAGAATTTACCCGGACGGAGATATCCCACAATCATTATTTACAGCTTGAATATGGAGGAGTTTCGTAAACCACTGAGCTCTGGAGATTATCCAGAAGCAATCTCACTTCTCTCCGATGGGATTAGGTCTCTTTCCAGAGCAGGAGCTGACTTTGCCATCATAGCCTCTAATACTCCGCACATGTTTTTTGATGAATTAACCAATAATTCTCCGATTCCTCTATTGAGTATAGTGGATGAAACAGCAAAGGAAGGAGAGAGGCGCGGATTTACAAAAGTAGGACTCTACGGCACCAAGTTTACCATGGAAGGTGGTTTTTACAGGAAAGAATTTGAGAAATATGGGATTTCGGTTGTTATCCCAGGGGATGAGGATAGGAATTATATTCATGACAAAACCATGGGTGAACTTGCGGATGGAAAAATCGTGGAAAGTACTCAAAAAAAACTGGTGGAAATAAACCGGAAGATGGTCCAAGAAAAAGGCATTCAGGCACTGATACTGGGCAGCACGGAGCTCCCATTGATTTTAAATGAAAGGCTTCTGGGGATTCCTACTCTTGATATCACTAGGATTGGTGTTCAGGCGACTTTCGGTTACTCCCAGGGATAAGCACGATGACGCGGATTTTAATTCGAAAAAAGTCTACAAATGATACGATATTAAAACTATTTATGAATATTGCACATTCTTAGTAAAAGTTGCGGTAATCCTTGCCTAGAATTATGCCAGTTTTTATGTTAAATATGCAGTAGAAGTTTTTTAAGGATTAATTTGCCAGTTTTTTCAATCCTTACAATCTTCCTCAGGTTATTTTGAAGTGAAGGAGAAAATAGCAATTACACCATCACATTTTTAATGCAAGTGGCAGGGTTTTATCGGATGTTCCACCGTTCATTTTGCCAAAGGGCTTGAAAAATAAGGGAAATATCAATTTTGCCAGCCATATACGTAGTCATGTAAATAACATTTTTTTATTGGCTTTCCATAAAACTATGATTATCATAACTGAACAATTTACAAGGAGAAATTAAGTAGTCAGTACTGTTTCTTGAAATCTCCTTTAAAATCAATACTTTTGATTGTATTATGGATGGAACATTGGTTTTATTCACGAAAACCCAAACTCCAGGACTACGTCAAAGTCTTGGATTGAAAAAAGATATTACCGCAGAGAAAGTGTTATTGTTTAGCTCTAAGCTCCAAGCTTTAGGGTTTTGAGCTCAGAGCCTTGAGCGTTAATAATTTTCTTGATTCTCTGCGGTTCCCCTGTTAAGTAATTGTATACTAGCAATGCTCCTTGTAAAAAAACAACTTTCAATAAAAAAGCAACCAAACTGCTTATTAGCACATACTTAACAGGGTGAATCCGCGGTGAAAAATAATAAGGCTGAATAGTTACAAGTTTTCATGAGTTTTGACTTTAACATGGCCCTGGAAGCATTTGACAAGCATAAGAAAAGGTTTATAATTGGCCTCTAAGTTATCTTCAAGCCATATAGAGATAGTGCTGCCATGAGAAATAGCTTAGAGGTTTTTCCGCGCATAAAGCGTCTGCCACCCTATGTATTTGCGGTAGTGGATAAGATTAAGCTAGAGACCCGCCGCAGGGGTGAGGATATTATTGACCTAGGTATGGGGAATCCCAATCTACCTACACCTAGCCATATCGTAGAAAAATTAATAGATGCTGTAAAAAAACCTCACAATCATAGATATTCTGCCTCCCGTGGCATTACAAAATTAAGGGAGGCCATTTCTAATTGGTACAAAAGGAGGTTTGCCGTAGATATTGATCCAGATAAAGAGGCAGTAGTTACTATTGGGAGTAAAGAAGGGATTTCTCATCTAATTTTGGCCATGATAGGCCCAGGCGATGCGGCACTTGTTCCCAACCCCACTTACCCTATTCATAGCTATGCAGTGGTGATTGCTGGAGGGGATGTAAGGAGTGTGCCACTAACAGAAGAGAATGACTTTTTTGAGGAATTAGTAAAGGCAACCAAGGCCAGTTGGCCAAGACCAAAGCTGATGATTATTAATTTTCCTCATAATCCCACTACAAGGGTAGTGGATCTTAGTTTTTTCCAAAAAATAGTAGATTTTGCAAAAGAGAATAAGATATGGGTAATCCATGATTTGGCCTATGCAGACTTGGTATTTGATGGTTATAAGGCCCCTAGTTTTCTTCAAGCAGAGGGGGCAAAAGACATAGGGGTAGAAGTTTTTACTATGTCAAAAAGCTATAGCATGCCTGGCTGGAGGGTAGGATTTTGTGTTGGAAATGAAAAGATAATAGCTCTCCTTACTCGAATAAAAAGCTATTTGGACTATGGTATATTTCAACCCATCCAGATTGCCTCAATTATTGCATTAAATAGCTCACGAGATTGTGTAAAAGAGACTGTAAGGGTATATCAAGAAAGGCGAGATGTACTGGTAAACGGGTTAAACCGCATTGGTTGGAAAGTTGAGAAACCAAAGGCCACTATGTTTGTCTGGGCAAAGATACCAGAGGAATATAGATATTTAGATTCAGTAGATTTTTCAAAAATGCTTATTAAAAAGGCCAAAGTGGCAGTTTCCCCAGGCATTGGTTTTGGAGAATGTGGAGAAGGATATGTACGATTTGCCTTAGTAGAGAATCCACAAAGGATTCGGCAAGCCATAAGAGGATTAAAAAAGGTAATAAACCCCTGATGCTCGATAATACGAGCATCAAGAATCGTGAATCGAAAAATAGTTGACTGAGAGGACATTTCAGGTGAAAAGGGATATTAGGATTGGTCTAATTGGAATAGGTACAGTAGGCACAGGGGTAGCTAAAATTTTATTAGAAAAAAAAAGATTATTGAAACTCAAAGTAGGCATTCCTTTAGTGTTAAAACAGATTGCTGATCAAGATTTAAATAGACGACGTCCTGTAAATTTAAGCAGTGTAGTCGTGACTTCAAAGGCAGAAGATATAATCAATAACCCAGAGATTGATATTGTAGTTGAGCTGATTGGTGGATATGAACCTGCAAAGACCTTTATTCTTAAAGCAATTTCTAAAGGGAAACATGTTGTTACAGCAAATAAGGCACTTTTAGCTACCTATGGAGAAGAAATATTTGCTGCTGCCGAGAGTGCGGGTGTAGATGTGGCCTTTGAGGCAAGTGTAGGAGGGGGCATCCCCTTAATTAAGAGCATTAAAGAGGGTTTGGTGGCTAATAACATTGAGTGTATGTTTGGCATCTTAAATGGGACAGCCAATTATATCTTAACCAAAATGACAGATGGAGGCACTACATTTGAAGCAGCATTAAAAAATGCTCAGCAAAAGGGATATGCAGAGGCAGACCCTAAATTTGATGTAGAAGGTGTGGATACAGCACATAAATTGGCCATTTTAACGACCTTGGCCTATGGTACCTTTATTGACTTTGACCACATTTATATTGAGGGTATCAATCACCTTACTCCTTTGGATATTCAGTTTGCAAAAGAACTAGGTTATTGCATAAAGCTCTTGGCCATTTCTCGCTTAAGAAAGGATGGAATGGAAATGCGTGTTCACCCTACAATGATTCCAGAAACACATCTTTTGGCCAGTGTAAACAGGGCATACAATGCCTTGTTGATTAGAGGAGATAGTGTAGGAAATGTGCTATTTTATGGCCTAGGGGCAGGAATGATGCCTGCAGGCAGTGCTGTGGTAAGCGATATAGTTGACCTTTCAAGAAATTTGATAAAAGGAGGAATCCAGCGAGTGCCTGCATTGGCCTATATCCCAAAAGGGCGACAAAAAAGGCCTATAATACTTATTGATAATTTAGAATGCTGTTATTATTTTAGATTTTCTGCCCTGGATCAGCCAGGTGTTTTGGCAAAAATTGCAGGTATCTTGGGAAAGCACAAAATCAGTATTGTCTCTGTTATCCAAAAAGGCAGAAAAGTCAAGGGCTCTGTACCCATTGTTATGCTTACACATAAAGCTAAAGAAGCACATGTAAAACAGGCCTTAAAGGAAATTGATAAGCTAGAAGTGGTTAGAGGAAAAACAGTATTTATAAGGATGGAAGATAGTTTAGATGTGTTTTAACTAAAAATGACAAATGCAAATATCAAAATAAAAAACTCAAAATTAGTAATCGTCCACCACAGAGTACACAGAGGAAAATAAGAATTTTTAAAATGCTTTGCTTTTGTGCTCTGTAATCTCTGCGTTCTCTGCGGTAAACCCTCACACCAAAAAGTTTGGTGTGGGGGTAAATATAAAAATGATGAACAGTTACCAAAATTAAAACCGAAAAAGAAATTCGTTTTACTTTTTAATTTTGCATTTTGATATTTGATATGAATAAGGAGTTAGTTTAGGGATAAATTCCGTGTCAGTAAGTAATAAAAAGTATGTCATTTTGGTAGGAGATGGTATGGGGGATTATCCTCATTCTTCCCTGGGTGATAGGACCCCTCTGATGGCTGCCAATACACCTCATATGGACTTTATTGCAAACTGTGGTATCTTAGGTCTGGTGAGGACTGTTCCCAATGGCCTTCCACCTGGCAGTGATGTGGCTAATCTTTCTCTTTTGGGTTATGATCCCAGGCTTTATCACACAGGACGTGGTCCAATAGAGGCAGCCAGTTTAGGTATAAAGGCAGTACCTTCAGACCTGATTTTCCGCTGTAACCTTGTAACCTTAGAAAAAAAAGGGAAATCAATATATATGAAGGATTATAGTGCGGGCCACATTACAAGCCAGGAAGCAAGAGAATTAATTTATGAGTTAAATAAACATCTAGGTAAAGAGGGCTTTTCCTTTTATCCAGGTGTAAGCTATAGGCATATTTTGATATGGCATAAAACAGAAACGGATTTAAACACCATTCCCCCTCATGATGTCTCAGGGCAAGAGATAAGTGCCTATTTGGAATCGTTGCCTCCATCCTTGCAAAGATTAGCTGAATTAGCTGAAAAATACCTGGCAAATCACGCTATAAATAGAGAAAGAATAAAAAAAGGGCTTTCTCCAGCAAATGCAATTTGGCCATGGGGACAGGGGAGGATGCTTAAAATGCCCTTTTTTAAAGAAAAATATGGGCTAAAAGGGGCTATAATATCTGCTGTGGATTTGATTAAAGGCATTGGAGTGCTGAGTGGACTTGAGGTTATTAATGTCCCTGGAGCAACCGGTTATTTTGATACAGATTATGAGGCCAAGGCTAAATATGCCATAAAGGCATTACAAACAGTGGATTTTGTTTATGTCCATGTGGAGGCACCTGATGAAGCATCTCATTTAGGCAACCTAAATCAAAAGATTAAGGCCATAGAGGAATTCGATGAAAAGGTGGTAGGAAATATATTAAGGACAATAGATAAAGAAGATATGAAAATCATGGTAACTACAGACCATTACACCCCGATATCTAAAAAGACCCATTCCAAGGAGCCTGTTCCATTTGCCATTTATGACCTGCCCGCTCGGGCCTCGCAGTGGCAGGCGGGTAAGAAGGAAAAAAGGCAAAAAAGAAAGATGTTTTGTGAAATTTTTGCCTCTAAAAGTGGTGTTTTTATAGACCCTGGATATAAATTAATGGATTTTTTCTTTGGAGACGATTATGAGCAGGCATAAAAAGATTGAACGCAGGAGGGAGATTGAACGTAGGAGAAGGAGAAGGCGAAAAAGGCTTAAACTACGAGCAAAGGGGCTTTTATCCCCTGATTCAAAGGAGGGAGTTGACAAGGTAAATGTAGGTAATTAGAATAATAGAAAATCAGGATGAAGAGGACTTATCAACCACATATTAAGAGAGGCAAGAGGGTTCATGGCTTTTTGGCCCGGATGTCAACCAAGGCTGGCAGAGCAATAATAAACAGAAGAAGGGCCAAGGGTAGAAAAAGACTGACCGTTTTTAATTAAAGTGGTTGATGAAATTATTTGGATTTGCAAAGCAGGAGAAGATACGGAAAAAAAGGGAGTTTTCAGCAGTTGTTAGCCACAGTGAGAAACTTTATAGTCCACATTTTATGATATACCTTAAACCTGACCAACATCGGAGATTGGGTATCACGGTCAGTCACCATGTGGGGAATGCAGTAAAGAGGAATCGGGTAAAGCGGTTGCTACGAGAGTTTTTTAGATTAAACAAAGAAAGGCTGCCTCATTGCGACATATTAATTGTTGCCAAAAAAGGTGCACCCTTTTTGGGGTATCAACAAGTTTATGAAGAGCTAAGGGAAGCATTAATTAAATGAAATATTTGTTATTAAAGATAATTAAATTTTATCAGTGGTTTATTTCACCACTTTTTCTTTCCTCTTGCCGATTTTATCCTACATGTTCTGCTTATGCGGCAGAGGCCATAAGTCGATATGGCGTCTTGCGTGGTGGATACAAAGCCTTGTGTCGCATAATCAGATGTCACCCTTTTCATCCTGGGGGTTATGACCCTGTAAAATAAGTGATTTTGGAGTAAAAAATGGCCTATCGTGTGATTTTGGCCTTTGTGCTTTCTTTAATTATTATTTTGGCCTATGATTATTTTTTTGTACGTAAATACCAACAGCAACAACCATCTAAACAGCCCCAGGAGAAAATAGAAGAGAGAGATGATTATTTTAAACCACTTGAGCTACCTGTTTCACCAAAGGCGGTCAAAACAGATTTTGGTAGGGATATCGCTGTTTCCACATCTCTTTATGAAGCAACTTTTTCTGAAAAAGGGGGATGTTTAAAAAACTTCTTACTAGAGGGGTATCGGGAAGATGTTACCCCCAATTCACCCCATAAAAGACTTATTTTGGCCGATGATAACCCACCACTAAGGCTGCGTTTTTTGAATACGAATTTTGAGACCATGAGCTATCATTGTAGTAAGGATAGATTAGAGCTTACAAGGTGGCAAAAACCCTCACAGCTTTCTTTTACAGCGGAGAATTCATCCCTTTTGGTCAAAAAAATCTATACATTTTATCCTAATAATTATTATTTTGACCTCAAGATAGTTTTAGAAAATAAGGGTAAAGAGGTTTTTAAAGACAATTTGATCTTGTCCCTGGCAAACAAGTGGCCTAGAAAACAGGGGTATCGTTCTTTTTCTGGTGCAGTTTTTTGGTTAGATAATAAATTTAAATCATTAAAGCAAAAAAAGATCAAGGATAAGATAGTAAGGGCAGGAGAAGTTAAGTGGGTAGGGCTGAGTGATGAATATTTCATGACTGTCATAATAAATAAGGCATTTGATAAAGCAAGCTTTATTTTAAATACCCATTCTGAGTTATTAAGTTGTGAATTTTTGACCCCACCTATAGTGTTAGCACCAAATGAAAAAAGGTCTATTTCCTTTTTACTCTACTTTGGTCCAAAAGAGATAGATAGACTAAAGACCTTGGGTTTTCATTTAGATAGGGCAGTAGATTTTGGGTTTTTTAGTTCTATCAGTAAACTCGCGCTTTATGTACTAAAATGGTTTTATAGATTTACCCACAATTATGGTATAGCTATTATTGTATTGACTTTAGTGATTAAAATTTTGTTTTGGCCTTTGACCCATCACAGTTATAAGTCTATGAAAGATATGCAAAGACTAAAACCCCAGATTGATAAGATTAGGCAGAGGTATAAGGATGACAAAGTACGTATGAATCAAGAGATGATGAACCTTTATCGTACATATAAAATTAACCCCATGGGGGGGTGTCTGCCTATGATTTTACAAATTCCTGTATTTTTTGCCCTTTATTACGCATTACTTCATGCCATCGAGCTGCGGCATGCCGCATTTATTACCTATTTTCCTTTCACTCAAAAGATTTGGTTAGCAGACTTGTCAGCAAAGGACCCTTATTACATTACCCCTATCATAATGGGTGTTTCCATGTTGGTACAACAAAAACTGACACCTGCTGCCTCTATGAATCCTACTCAGGAGAAATTAATGCTACTTATGCCTATATTTTTTACTGTGATCTTTCTTAATTTCCCTTCGGGTTTGGTGATTTATTGGTTAATAAACAATATCCTTTCTATTGTTCAGCAAATTTATATCAATCGTCGATTTGAGTGAGGGAGGAAGAAATGGAAATTTGCGAATTTGAGGGCAAAACTGTTGAGGAAGCCATTGAAAAGGCCTGCGCTACCCTTAATACCAAAAAAGAGTACTTAGACATTCAAGTAATTTCCGAAGGTTCTGGGGGTATTTTAGGGCTTGTAGGTGTAAAAAGGGCAAAGATTAAAGTGACCCTAAAGGAGCAGACTGAAAAGGCTATAAACTTGGCAAAGGATGTATTGGAGAAATTTTTATCCTATTTCCCTGTACCTGCTAAACTAGAGGTGGAGACCGAAGAAGGTATTACTCGGTTTAATATCATAGGAGATGGTTCTGGTATTTTAATTGGAAAACAAGGACAGACTCTAAAAGAGTTAGAGTATTTATTTCAAAAGATGGTACAGAAGAGGTGGGGCGGATTACTCCCAGTGAGGATTGTATTAGATGCAGAAGGCTATCGTAAAAGGCGCCTTGAGTCCTTAAAAGAAATTGCTCAAAGATTAGCAGCTAAGGCCAAAAAGCTAGGTAAAACAGTTTCCACAGCACCTTTATCACCAGCAGAAAGAAGGATAGTCCATATAACCTTGAAAAAAGATGCAGAAATAAAGACCAGAAGTTCAGGTGAGGGAGAATCGAAAAAGGTTGATATTATTCCTATAAGGACTTCTTAGTGACTATTCAAGGTAAGGTTTGGAAATTTGGGGATAATATTGATACAGATGCCATCATCCCAGCAAGGTATTTGAATATTTCTGATATTGAAATTTTGGCCAGACACTGTCTAGAAGGAGTAAAGCCAAACTTTTCAGAACTGGTTAGCGAAGGGGATATTATCCTGGCTGGCAGGAATTTTGGTTGTGGTTCTTCACGAGAGCATGCACCTTTGGCCATAAAAGGTGCTGGTATAAAGGCAGTAGTGGCAAAGAGCTTCTCTAGAATATTTTATCGAAATGCCTTTAATATTGGGCTTCTTCTTATAGAATCAGAAGAAGTAGTGGGGGCAACACAGCAAGGAGATGTAATTGAGATTTCCCTTGACGATGGCAAAATTATCAATATTACCAAAAAATTGGTGTTTGAAATTCAACCCTTGCCAGACTTTATGATGGCATTAATCGCTGATGGGGGATTGATTGCCCATTTGGCCAAACAAGGTGGCAGTTGTGAGTAGACATTACAAGATTGGTGTAATACCAGGGGACGGCATTGGCCCAGAAGTAGTTGTTGAAGGGATTAAAGTGCTTGAGGCAATAAGTAAGGTATTCAACATTAACTTTGAGTTTATCTATTATCCTTATGGAGGTGAGCATTACTTAAAAACAAAAGAACTTTTACCAGATGAGGCCATTGAGGCATTTAAGGGTTTAAATGCCATTTATTTTGGAGCAGTTGGGCACCTGGATGTAAAACCAGGCATTTTGGAGCAAGGAATCTTGCTTAGGCTCAGGCAGGCCTTAGATCAATACATTAACTTAAGACCAGTAAAGCTTTATCCCGGGATATATTGCCCTATTAAAGATAAAAATCCAGAGGATATAGATTTTGTGGTGGTAAGGGAGAATACAGAGGGCCTTTATGTGGGGGCAGGTGGCTTTTTAAAACACGGCACTAAAAATGAAATAGCTATCCAGACCTCAATTAACACCTATAAAGGTATAGAGCGTTGTGTGAGATACGCCTTTGAATATTGTCAGAAAAGAAATAAGGCAAAAAAACTTACGCTTTGTGGAAAATCCAATGTTTTAACATATGCCTCAGGACTATGGGTGCGTGTTTTTGAAAAGGTAGCTAATGATTACCCTAATATAGAAACTGATTATGCCCATGTAGATGCTATATGTATGTGGATGATTAAAAATCCTGAAAAATTTGATGTAATTGTTACAGATAATATGTTTGGAGACATTATCACAGATTTAGGGGCTATTTTACAAGGAGGCTTGGGGGTAGCCGCAGGAGGGAATGTAAATCCTGAGGGAGTTTCTATGTTTGAACCCATTGGTGGTTCTGCCCCCAAATATAAGGATACTGGCAAAGCCAATCCTTTAGCAGCCATTTCGGCTGCCCAGATAATGTTACAAACTTTAAGTGAGGATAAAGCGGCTCAGGCTATAGAAGAAGGAGTTATATATGCAGTTGGCCATTTAAAAAGTATGTCTGCAGGAAAAATGGGTTATACTACCAGTGAAGTGGGCAGTTTAGTAGCGGAGTATATACAAGACAAAAAATAGGATTAAGAATTAAGCAGTAAGGATTAAGCCAAATCGTACACCATTAGAAAATAATTGTCAGAGGTAAGTAAGATGAAAAAGGTCAATGTAGCTGTAGTAGGTGCTACAGGCGCTGTAGGCAATGAGATGGTTAAAACCTTGGAGGAGAGAAGGTTTTCTATAAATGAATTAAAGTTATTGGCATCAAAGCGTTCTTTAGGAAAGAAATTAAGTTTTAATGGTAAAGAAATTGTAGTAGAAGAATTAACAGAAGGCTCATTTACTGATGTACAGATAGCCCTTTTTTCTGCAGGGGCCAAGGTAAGTAGAAAATTTGCCCCCATTGCTGCTAAATCTGGTTGTATAGTGGTTGATAATTCTAGTGCCTTTCGCATGGAGCCGGATGTCCCTTTAGTGGTTCCAGAGGTAAATTCCCATGCCATAGCCCAATACAGCAACCAGGGGATTATTGCAAATCCCAATTGCTCTACTATTCAAATGGTGGTAGCGCTTAAGCCTATTCATGACGTATCCAGGATTAAACGTGTAATAGTAGCTACCTATCAAGCAGTTTCTGGCACAGGAAAGAAGGCTATAGAAGAACTTTCTAATCAAACACAGGCCCTCTTTAAGTTTAAAGAGATTGTTTGTAATGTTTATCCTCATCAAATTGCCTTTAATTGTTTGCCCCATATAGATGTATTTTTGGAAAATGGCTACACCAAGGAAGAAATAAAGATGTATTATGAAACAAAAAAGATTATGGAAGATGATATAGAGGTTACAGCTACCTGTGTTAGGGTGCCTGTATTCTATAGTCACTCTGAGGCAGTAAATATAGAATTAGAAAAAAGGCTGACAGCAAATGAGGTAAGGGAAATTTTGTCTAATGCCCCAGGTATAAAGGTAGTAGATAATCCTGATAAAAATGAATATCCACTAGCCATTTATGCGGCTGGTAGGGATGAGGTGTTTGTGGGTCGGATTAGAAAAGATATCTCTAAAGAAAATTGTATTGAGATGTGGATAGTGTCAGATAATATTCGTAAAGGCGCAGCCCTTAATGCCGTACAAATTGCAGAGGTTCTATTAGAAAAATATTTATGAAATCTATAAATAGTTGACATGCACCTTAATGCAATTTCGCACTTAGGATTTTTAATTTTATTTTAACAGGGAATGTCAAAGGCATTTTTTATAACCTCTATCCTATTATCATCCAACTGAATGGCTACTACATCGAATCGTGCCCTTAGCTTAGTGAGGTGGTGTTGTTTTAGGTAGGCCTGGGCAAGTCTTATTAATTTTTTCTGCTTTTGAGAATGGACAGCCTCTTTTGCCAGCCCAAATTTTTTTACTCTGCGTGTTTTTACCTCAACAAACACAATGACATCCTCTTCTTTAGCCACAATATCTATTTCACCAAGTGGGTTTCTATAATTTCTGACTAAAATCTTATAACCGACCTTTTTCAAAAATTCTGCTGCTAAATCCTCTCCCTTTTTTGCAGGCGGGCGCCCGTCCGCCTCGGCTGAAGCCTCGCGACCCCAGGCGGGCTCATGCGTTAGCAGGCGGGTAGGTTTTTTATCCCTGAATTTCCACAATTTCATAGCTTTCTAAATGTAAGCTGGGATCAGAAATTATTTCTATTTGTTTGCCTATTTTCGCCTCATACGATCTCCACACAGAAGATTCTTGTTCTCGAATATCTCTGGCCAGATCAGGATGTACCTTTATTGCCAGCTTAGGTGAAATTGTGTGTGAGGCCACTTTTTCCAGTTCCTTTAATATTTCATAGAAGATAGTCCTTTTTGATTTTAAGAAGCCCCTTCCTTGACAATATGGGCAGGGCTCACAAAGATAATGGATCAAATCCTCCCGTTTTCTCTTGCGGGTCATCTCTACTAAACCCAATTTTGACATTTGTAAAATCTGGGTCTTACTGCGGTCTTTCTTTAGGACCTCTTCTAAGGCAGCAAGTACCTTCTGGCGATTTTGCTCTTTTTGCATATCAATAAAGTCGATGACAATAATCCCACCCAAGTCTCTTAATCTTAACTGATGGGCAATCTCTTGAACTGCCTCTAAATTGGTTTTAAAGATAGTCTCTTCTAAATTATCCTCTCCTACAAAATGCCCAGTATTTACATCAATAGTCACTAACGCTGAAGTTGCTTCAATGATGATATAACCTCCTGACTTAAGCCAAACTTTAGGCTGAAGGGCCTTATTAAAGGGTTCTTCAATGCAAAGTTTTTCAAATATAGGTATTTCTCCTTGATAAAGCTCTATAGTATGATGTAAATGTGGCATAAACTCTTTTACATAGGACAAAACTCGATTATACTCTTTGGGCGAATCTATTATCACAGAGCGGCTATGAGAACTAAAAAAATCACGTACAGCACGCAAGCAAAGGTCCGGCTCTTTGTATATCAAACCAGGTACAGCAACATCATACCTTTTGTCCAAGACATCTTGCCACAGGGAAGTCAACTTTTTCATTTCAAAGGAAAGCTTATCAGCATCTGCTCCAATGCTGGCAGTACGAATAATGACCCCCATCTCCTTTGGCTTTATTCCTTCTACAATCTTCTTTAACCTCTTTCTTTCTGTCTCATCCTCTATTCGACGAGAAATGCCTATATGATTAAAAAATGGCATAAGCACTGAGTAGTGCCCTGGAATGCTGATTCTGGTACTAAGCCTAGACCCTTTTGTGCCAATAGGGTCACGCACCACTTGGACAAAGACCTCTTGCCCTTGCTGGAGTATATTTTCTATGCGATAGTCTTTTGGCTCTATGTCTAAATCAAATTCTATATCCCACAGGTGGGGAATTACTTCTGAAATATAAAGAAATCCAGCTTTTCCTAAGCCAATATCTACAAAAGCCGCTTCTATTCCTGGTAGGACCTTCAATATACGCCCTCGATAAATGTTTCCTACCAAACTAGGTTCAAGTTCTCTTTCTAAATAAAATTCAACTAGATTCCCATTTTCCAAAATGGCCAATCGGGTTTCATGGGCCCTGGTATTAAGGACAAGTTCTGAGTACATATTTAAATTCCGGTTTTGATTATACCCAAAGCATTTGTTTGGTCTTTGTTTAGTTCAAGTATTGCCTGAAGTGCCTCTGTTAATTTAATGCCCCCAGAAGGGGGGGAGTCTAAAACTACTTCTAATTTATGAGGTTCAGTGGGTATAATCTTTTTAACTACCTCTTTTAGGTCTATTTTTCGTATCTGCCCTTTTCTTACCACCTGCCAGGGAAAATGAGTTTGGTGGTCAAATGATATAATTTTTTTAGTGTCAAGACTGCATTTTTTATAATCAACAATAAAGCGTTGCCTCCTTTCACCAGATAAACGTGCATTTAGCGATACTTCGGAAACCTCAGTCAAATTAAGTCCTGGGGGCAAATGAGGATTTATCCTATCTAGCAGTTCTTTAGGTTCATATTTTCCATAGAGTTTTATATCCATTTTCTCTGCCAGGCTCTCTATGCCTACTGGTAAGGCAGTGGCTAACGTAATAAGGGGCAATGGATGGAATCCTTTAGAATAAACCAATCTCAGGCCTACACGTCTTAAGGCCCGATGGAAGATATTTATCAATTCTAGATGGCCGAAAAATTTGGCCTCAGCCATTTTACTAAAAGTAAAACGATATTTTCTTGCAACTTCCGTGACTTTATAGAAGGCAGGCAATTTAATCTTTTTCTTAGTATAAATTTTCGGAGCTATATCCTTAAAATCACATACCCCACAATCCTGACATGTTTCATAGTGACAATCTGGTGTAACTTCCCCTTTTTCTGCTTTCATATGCTCATTCCAAAGAAATTCCTTATCTACCCTAATGTCTATTGTTTCCCAAGGAAAAGGCTCATCCTTAGCCCTTTCTTTCAAATAAAAATAGGGGTCTAATCTAGAATCGGCAAATGCCTGTTGCCAGATTTCAAATCGGAATCTATCCCTCCAGCTATCGAACCTCGCTCCCCTCATCCAGGCCCTGAGGATGACTTCATGTAGCCTCCTATCCCCCCTGGAGAATACCCCTTCTAAAAAACTTTGCTCAGGTTCATGCCACCTTACTTTTAGACCAAAACGACTAGTATTTTTTTTGATGAATTTTATCTTCTCTTTACTTTCTGCTAAGGAGATCTGTTTTTCCCACTGGAATGGGGTGTGGGGCTTGGGCACAAAGGTAGAAATACTAGCTTTAATTTGAAGTTTACCCTTGACAAGACTAGAAAGCTTCTCAGTCAGCGCTACAATGGCCTCAATGTCACCCCAATCCTCTTTAGGCAATCCAATCATGAAATAAAGCTTTAAAGAAGGCCATTTTCCAAAAGACACCTCTTTAACTGCCTCAAATAATTCCTCCTTGGTTATCTTTTTATTAATGCGGTTTCTTAATGTTTGTGTAGCCGCCTCTGGGGCCAAGGTAAAACCTGTACGGCGGACACGGCTGATTTGTTCTATTATATCCTTTGATATACTGCCAACGCGAAGGCTAGGAAGGCTAATGGCTACACAGTCTTTAGAAAATTCATCCATCAATGTCTTTATTAGTTCATTTAGGGGGCAATAATCTCCAATACTTAAAGAAAGTAAGGAAATTTCTTCATATCCTGTATTTTTTAGACCTAACCTCACTAATTTTATCACATTTTCTGGTGATCTCTCCCTTATTGGGCGATAGATAAAACCAGCCTGACAAAACCTACAACCATGTGTACAGCCACGTGCTACCTCAACAGAAAGTCTATCATGAATCGGATGGCTATAAGGGACAATAGGTGATACAGGAAAGGGGAAAGTGTCTAAATCTTTTATAATACGCCTTTTTACTTTAGCATAACCTGATTGTAATTCTTCTATTCCTTTCAAAATACCATCTATTTGGTATCTAGGATAAAAGGCAAAGGGAGAATAAAAGCCTTGGACTTGAGAAAGCATATACAGAAGTTGTTCTTTATCCCCTCCATTTCTACGCCACTGTAAATAGGTATTTGCAATTTCAACAATCCCTTCTTCTCCATCCCCTATAAAAAAGCCATCAAAAAATGGAACAATAGGCTCAGGATTTACTACAATAGGCCCCCCTGCAATGATAAGTGGGTATTTTTCGTTCCTTTGTCTTGCATAAATGGGTATACCTGCCAAATTTAACATATTCAGCACATTTGTATAACAAAGTTCGTGCTGGAGACTAAAGCCTATAATGTGGTATTCTTTCAGTGGAATATTGGATTCTAAAGTACAAAGAGTAATTCTTTTTTGCCTCATAAGCCTTTCCAAGTCCTCATTAGGGGCAAATACCCTTTCTACCAATATATGGGGATGTTGATTTAGAATATAATAGAGGAGCTGGATGCCTAAATGAGACATACCTATTTCATAGGTATCAGGAAATGCCAAGGCAAACTTTAGCTTTACTTTATTTGGGTCTTTTTTTACAATATTTATCTCGTTGCCCAGATAGCAGCTAGGTTTATGAATATAACAAAGTAAATCCTTAAAAGTCATTTATCCTTTAAAATTTCCCAGGCATTTTTCAACATTTCAGTAAAATCACTTTCTGTAAGTCCTGCCCCTAAGGCCACATTCTTTGCCATTTTCTTATCCATAAAATCCCCTGGGGCATGACTGTCCGAAGACAATACCAGTTTTGCCCCTATTTTTTTGGCCAGCTTTGCTACATGGCCATTACTGAAGGAGTGACCAGCTCTCCCAGATATTTCTAAATAAATTCCTTGCCTTTTGGCCAACTCTACCTCTTTTTCAGTAATTAGACCAGGATGTGCCAAGATGTCTATATCTGCTTGCAAGGCTGCCAAATTGGTGCCAGGTGCTACAGGTTCTACCAAGGTCTCCCCATGCATTACAATAATCTTTGCCCCCAAACTCCTTGCCCTCTTAGCCAAAGGGGCAATCAATTCAGGCGGGACATGTGTTAATTCTACACCTGGAATTAGTTTGATATTTTTTTTGATCTTATTCCAGTCATGTGCTGCCTTTGATAGATTTGAAACAATGTATTCAAGATTGGATGTATCTGCATGGTCAGTAATGGCTACTGCCCCATAACCTAACACCTCTAACCTGTGGGCCAATTCAAATGGTATTAATTCACCATCACTAAATATAGAGTGGGTATGTAAATCAATGAGCTTTAACAAAAAATTTCCTCCACCAAACAAAGCCAATACCACCTATTATACTCCCATTAAAATCAGCTAATACATCATAAATACTGGCATCCCTATTTAAGACAAAGGATTGATGAAATTCATCAGGTAGTCCATAGATGGTAGCTAAAGTAATTACCCAAAGAAGCAGTTTTTTAGAGGACAGTTGAGAAAAGGTATTGATTAGACTGCGACTTAGTAGTAGTGCCAAAATGGCGTATTCAATAAGATGAGCGATCTTATCTTGAGATGTAACAATCTTTGGGGCATAAGAAGAACTAAAAGAAGAGAAAATAAAAATCAACACCATATAACCCAACGCAGGTGCCCAGTTCCAAACAACCCCTTTTAATGCCAGAATGCACTCCTTACTGAATTTACATTTTATACTTGCCAAAGTCTTCAGGCGAAAGATTCTCCAAGATTTCAGTCCATTTTTTGGCCTCTTTTGATTCTACCCCTACCTCTGTCTTTGCTGCCTTTTTTGACTTCTCTATGACAGATTCATCCACAAAAATGGGTGTTTTTGCACGTAAGGCCAAGGCAATGGCATCACTGGGTCGGGCATCTATGGTATAGCCCTTTTTATCTATTTTAAGATGAATCAAGGCATAATAAGTATTATCCCGTAAGTCACATACCTCTATTTTTTCTATATTTGCTCCCATAGCCTCAATCACGTTCTTTAGGAGATCATGGGTCATAGGACGGCTGAACTTAACATTTTCTAACTCACTAGCAATGGCTGTTGCCTCTAAGATACCAATCCAGATAGGCAATGCTTCTTCACCTTCTTTTGCCTTCAAAATCATAATGGGTGAATTGGTGGTAGGATCTATGGTTAGACCAAAAACCTTCATTTGTAACAACATATCTCCTCCTTTTATTAATCAAAGACTTTAATAATCCTTCCCCGTAGTGAATGAGAAAGCGGTTCTTCAACCTCCACTTCTACTAAATGACCTAACAGGCTTGGCTCCGCCCTTACATTGACTACCCGATTGCAACGAGTGCGACCTGAAAGTTCCATCGAACTCCGTTTGCTATAGCTATCTAGTAATACTTCAACCCTACGTCCTACTTTTTCTTTATACTTTCCCTTTGTAATGGGTGTCTGTACTTCATGGACAACTGCTAGCCTCTCTGCCTTAACTTTTTCACCTATTTTCTCCTTAAACTCCACTGCCTTAGCTGGGGGCCTATCCGAATATTTAAAAGCAAAGATATCATCAAAAGAGACTTCTTGCAAGAGGGAAATAGTTTCTTCAAAATCTTTTTCTGTTTCTCCAGGAAAACCCACAATAATGTCGGTTGTAATAGCAATCTCTGGACATACTTTTCTTAACATCTCAATTTTTTTTATATAATCCCCTCTTGTATACCTTCTATTCATTTTTTTCAATATCCGGTCAGAGCCAGATTGTGCTGGTAGGTGTATTTGTTCACACAATGTCTCAATATCTCCAAAGCTTTTAATCAAATCTAAAGTTAAATCCTTGGGATGAGATGTCAAGAACCTCAAACGCCTTAGTTTAGACAAAGTGCCCACCCTTCTTAATAATTCAGGAAAAGAGACATCCTCCTTTAGGTCCTGACCATAAGAGTTTACATTTTGCCCTAAAAGGATAATCTCTTTTATACCACTGTCCAAAAGCATTTTTGCCTCTTGTAAGATATTTTCACTCCTACGGCTGATTTCCCTTCCACGGACATAAGGGACAATGCAATAGGTACAAAAATTATTACAACCTTGCATAATGGTAAGATAGGCCCTGAATTTGTTATAAAGTGCAAATGGAATGATTTTTTTAGGGGGCTCTAATTGATAAGTAAAATTGGTCTCACAGACCTTTTCTTTTTGATTTAGGTTATTAATAAGCTCTGGGAGTCTATAAATCTGGTGGGTGCCAAAGACGAAATCCACATAAGGCATGTGTTTTAACAAGCGCTCTCCTTCTTGCTGCGCCACACAACCCCCCACCCCTATAATTAGAGGGCGGTGTTCTTTTTGATGTTTTAACCTCCCTAAAAAACTATATGCCTTTTGCTCTGGTTTTTTCCTTACAGTGCATGTATTTAATAAAATTATGTCTGCTTTCTTTTCTGAGCTTGTAAGAATATAGCCCATACTCTTTAAAATGGTAGCCATATATTCTGAGTCATGCACATTCATCTGGCAGCCATAGGTCTTGATAAAAAATTTCTTGGCCATATATTTTTTAAATCTTACTTCTAACTTTTTGGGTTGTCAAAATGAATAGGATTTTGTAATCTATAATTACGGGATGTGGCGCAGTTTGGTTTAGCGCGCTTGCTTCGGGAGCAAGAGGTCGGCAGTTCGAATCTGCCCATCCCGACTGGATTTTTAAGACTTGAACACTCGTCTGGTGTCCATATAGGTGTCCATGCCAATAAAACTTCTTATGTTACTAGGCCCAAGGATAAAGTGTTAGGTGAGTTTTATTTATCGTTTTAAATGTAAATTGAAAAATGCAAAATGGGAAGTAGTAATCATGATTTGAAGGAAAATGATTTCATTTTTTCTTTTACTTTTTTACTCCAATAAGACAAATTCCTACTGGATGTTAGGGTTGCAGGTTTAAATCCTGTCGTCCTAACTTAATTTTTCATGAAATATGCCCAATTTACCATCTATATTGGCCTATAGAATTCGTTTGATTATTGACATTAATGTTGATTTGCTATATTTACTTTTTTTACGACGGTATGAAAAATGGCTATACAAAAAGGCATCTTAGCTGGAAAAGAAGGAGCAGTTGGCGTCTTGCTTCATTTCCATCAACCCCCGATCAACATGGATGGAATGTGGATGAGCAATATCAAAAAGATGTGGCAAAAACCAGTGGACGATGCGGATAAATGGAATATTGCCTGTTATGTAGGATCTTACCGGGCACTTCCCAAGAGCGTTTGTGACCTTGCTAATGCCTCCTTTAATCCTTACGTGATGGCTGATTACAGTGGAATTCTCCTTTACGGCATCAACGAGGCTGAAAGTGAGGAGATTTTTACTCAGATGGCTCAGGAAAAGCAGGGTTCGCAAGCTGGTAATATTATTTCCGAATTGAGGTGCTGTGACGAGCAGCACCCCTATCATTTGGAATTACTCGCCACCGGCTTTTATCACCCTTTGTTTCACCCCGCCGTTACACCGAAAGCGGACTGGAAACTTCATATTGAGGAGTATAAGAATCTTCATAACCACTTGCTAAACCCTCAGTCAGCAGAAAACCTTTATGGATTCTGGCCTCCGGAAATGGCTATTCCAGGAAATAAAGAAGATATCTTTGACCTCATAGAAGTTCTTCATGCCTGTGGAATCCAATGGATCGCAATTCCTAGCGTCCCTTACCGGGATCCAGAAAACATGAATGCCATCCAACCGGTAGAAGGTCGCCAAATGGGCTTTTATGAACGCTTTTACGCCCCTCATGTGCTCAAAGGAAAAAAGCATGGGCGGGAGAATCAAATAGTGACGCTAACCAGAGATCCCCGCAGCGAACCCAACAAAGGGGTAGATATTGCAGGTAGAATTGCTCAGGTGAGCGTTGAATATGCACGTGAATTGCAGAGTCAGGGGAGAAAAGCCTGGTTTCCACCCATTGTCCTCATTTGCGGAGATGGTGAAAATGGAAGTGAAATGATGCAGGGAAATTTCTTCCGGAATACATTTAACCCATATGTGATGAGCCGGCCAGAAAACAGCCGCTTTGTCCTCACTACTGGAACGTCATACCTTTCAGCCATCTTAGAAGAAGCATTTGGGAAACCTGATTGGAGCCGCGCAGACGAGATTTTCTCAGAGATCAAAATCCAGGCAGATGGATATTCGTGGTCTGGTATCCTGGGAAATATCTGGCTCAGTCGGCCAGAAAAAAGAGAGTTGTATCGGCAGATTTTTCGCCTGAGCGATACGTTCCATTCTATCTCCCTTGAAAATATTGATTTTGATCTATACTGCCGTGTCAGACATATGGTGCTACGAACTCAAACCAGTTGTTACACTTGGTGGAACAGTGAATTTTGGTTGAATCAAGGAAGAAAGGCAATCGAGGACGGCTGGAAGGCCATAGATTCCCTGCGCTAAGGGAGTTGGTACAATTTTAGGTTGGTTAACCCAGTTTGTTGCACTCCCCTTTTTTTAAACCTAAATTTTAGTTGACCTCTGCATTAATCTTTACTATTATAGTTTTAAGATAGCAGGGGAGGATGTAGATGAATTGGAAATGGGTTCTCATATTGATATTATTGCTGATTTTAATTATTTTTACAGCACAGAATTATGAAGTAGTAAAGATTCAATTTCTATCCTGGTCTTTCAAAACTAGTAGGGCTGTTGTAATCTTTTCAAGTCTATTCGTAGGCATCCTTATTGGATGGATTTCTTTTTTATTAAAAAGATGATAAGCGTCTTATGCTTCAACCTTGTCTAATTTTGCCAATATGAGGCTACTGAGATTCTTTTAGGTTTACAAAAGAAGTGCTCGATTATATCTATATAACCTTCAGTTTCTCTTATCCTCTTTTCTATGGCCTCTTTTGGCTCACAGAGGCCAAGGTAGAAGCATTTACCGTGAAGGGAACCTTGCCTTGTATAATAGCGATCTATAATATGTAGTTTTCTTATTTCTCCGTTTAATTCAG
>Ga0190286_1000219_pt1 | contig 26899 bp, 33 predicted proteins | sample 48691834_MG_FD_183241 | JGI IMG/M metagenome (GOLD analysis project Ga0190286, IMG submission 183241) | Hydrothermal vent microbial mat bacterial communities from Southern Trench, Guaymas Basin, Mexico - 4869-18-3-4_MG | ecosystem: Environmental > Aquatic > Marine > Hydrothermal vents >... | reverse complement strand
GTTCTACATGGGCTTCCCGGAGTTCGTCGAGTATCACAAGAGTGGGGTCCTCCTAAATCTTGAGCCGTATGTGAATGCTGATCCCGAGGCCGCCGTCATCGGCCATCCATTTGACGAATCGGATTTCTTCCCCCAGATGCTCGATGCCTTCAGGGACAGGGAGACGGGCGACCTCTATGGGATCCCCAAGGACTGGAGCACCTACGTAGTATACTACAACAAGGAGATGTTCGAGGAGGCCGGGCTCCCCACCCCGAACGAGATGTTCGGCTACGGGCAGTGGTCCTGGAACGATTTCCTGGAGACGGCCAAGAAGCTGACCGATAGGGACAAGGGGATCTACGGCGTCTGCTTGGACACCCACCGATGGAAGATCTTCCCGCCGCAGGCCGGAGCGGACTGGGTCCGAGGGGTCAGGGAGGTCGTGGTGGACACACCGGAGTTCGCCGAGGCGATCCAGTTCAACGCCGACCTCCGGATAAAGTATCATGTGGCTCCCACCGTGGAGGAGATGGCCGATGAGAGCTGTGCCGATCGTTTCGCCCACCAGAAAGTGGCGATGTATATCGTCGGCCGCTGGATGACCATGCGCTATAAGGACTTGGACTTCGCTTGGGATATCGCCCCGGTCCCCTACTACAGGAAGATGTATACCTGGGTGGATCTCGTCGCCTACTGCATCGCCAAGGAGAGCAAGCACCCCGATGAGGCTTGGAAGCTGGTGAACTTCCTGACCAGCGTCGAGGGGCAGAAGGTAATGGCCGCAGCCGGTCATGCCATCCCCTCGAGGAGATCCATCGCTTACTCACCGGCGTTCTTACTGAGCCCTGCATAAATTTTTAAACTGCCTGGTTTTGTGATAACCTGGCAGTATGAGTAAAAATACTGCTTACAAACCACGAGACTGGCGCGAGGGACGCCGCATCCGAGCGTGGGAGCTCAAGCAACTGGGATGGACCCAGAAGGAGATTGCCATCGCTTTGGGAGTTACCCCCGGTGCGGTGAGTCAATGGATGAAACGGGCCAAGGAGGGTGGGGCAGGGGCCCTGCGGACTCGGCCGCGGAGTGGTCGGCCTCCGAAGCTGGGTGACGAGCAGCGGTCGCAGCTTCCGGCGTTGCTGGAGAGCGGGGCAGAGGCATATGGGTTCCGCGGGGATCTCTGGACCACGGAGCGCGTCGCAGAGGTGATCGCGCGTCAGTTCGGGGTCCGCTACCACCCAGCACACGTCAGTCGCATCTTGCGCGAGCTCGGCTGGACGGTGCAGCGACCGGTCAGGCGGGCCACGCAACGTGATGAGGGGGCGATCAAGGCCTGGCAGGAGGAGCGATGGCCGGCGCTCAAAAAAAGGCCGAGCGCGAAGGTAGGGTGATCGTGTGGGTAGATGAGTCAGGGTTCTACCTGTTGCCGGCCTTGGTGCGGACGTTCGCTCCTCGAGGGGAGACGCCGATTCTGCGGGTCCGCCTGACCCATGACCATCTGAGTGCGATCAGTGGGATCACCGCTGGGGGCAAGCTATACATGAAGGTTCAGGAGCAAGCCCTCACCAGCGATGACGTGGTGCGCTTCCTGGAGCATCTCCTGAGGCATATTCCAGGAGAGATCATTGTGATCTGGGACGGAGCCCCGATCCACCGAGGGAAGCCCGTCAAGGACTTTCTCGCCAACGGGGGTGGTGAGCGGCTCCATTTGGAACAGCTCCCCGGCTACGCTCCCGAACTGAACGGGGACGAGGGGATCTGGCGGCAGTTGAAGGGGGTAGAACTCAAAAACGTCCACTGCAGTCACCTTGGGGAACTGCGGTATGAGCTGCGTAAAGCCAAGGAGCGGTTGCGCCACCGGACCGAGGTCATCCGCGGATGCATCCGTCAAGCTGGCTATGATGTTTAGAGAATTATGCAGAGATCAATAAAAGATTACTGTTACGGTAACGGTGATGTCCGCTCGCTATGAGTAGAAGGAGTAGGAAGCCCAAACTTACAAGACAGTCTACAAGCTAGAGGGATCGGCCCGATCCCCCTAGCCGGCCAGATATCCTCTCTCACTCTGTCACCTCCCTCCAAGATCGATTTCCTACCCCTCGGTCCCATAAGTCAGCCACTTCCTGACAGAGGTCGAGTAAGCTTGTGCCCCCAAGGAGGTGATCTGGGTGGGAGCCCATTCAGGATCGGAGGAGCCCAAGCTCAGACTGATAGGCTACGTGAGGGTCTCGACCGCAAGGCAGAGGGAAGGTTATAGCTTGGAGGCCCAGAGGGAGGCGATAGAGCGGTACTGCAAGGCTCATGGGTATGAGCTTTTGGCCATCGAGGAGGAGTCGGAGTCGGCGATCAAGGCCAGACCGGTCTTCCAGAGGGTGAAAGCCCAGGTCCTGGAAGGGGAGGCCGATGGGCTGATCGTTGCCAAGCTTGACCGGCTAGGAAGGTCGGTGAGGGACCTGGCCAATATCGCCGAGGAGCTATCAAGAGAGGGGAAGCAGCTCATCTCGGTTGGAGACAACATCGACACTTCCACTTCCAACGGGAAGTTACTCTTCCACATCCTCTCCGCCATCGCAGAATACGAGAGGGAGCTCCTGATCGAGAGGACCAAGGCCGGCCGTGCCTTGGCCGAAAAGCAGGGTAAGATCTGCCACCGCCCAAGGAAGGAGATAGATCCCAAGGTGCTAAGGGAGATGAAGGCCAAGGGCGTCTCACACAGGATGATGGCCAAGATCCTGGGTGTCTCAAGGGCTACCATCCTGAAGAGGCTGGATGAGCTCGGGCTTAGGTAGGTAAGCTAGCTAAGCTGAGGCAGATCCGAGACCTCGACTGACAGGATGTTATTTAACTTGACGAAATATCATGTCTTGATATAATGACAATTTGTGATGACGATGAGGGAGTTGATCGTATCGACCAGGGAGATGAGTAGGGGATTCACCAAGCTCCTGCGCATGGTGGTCAAGGAGGGTGCGGAGGTCACCATCACCTCCCGAGGGGAGCCTGTAGCGGTCCTATGCCCCTACGAGCACTACAAGAAGGTGATGAGGAAGCGATCCCTCGACAGGCTGATAGAGCTCGCCGATAGGCACCTTGAGGGGCTGACTCTGGAGGAGACTTACTATAGCTCCAGGGAGGACCTAGAAGGGAGGGGAGGAGATGGCTAGGGCGGTCATCGATGCCTCGACCCTGATGGCCGCCCTCCTGCCGGGGGAGCCGACAAAAAGAGCTGCCCGTGAGATCTTGGAAAGGTTCGCCGGAGATTCCCTCAAGCTGATCGCCCCGACGTTGCTGGCCTATGAGGTGGCCAACAGCCTCCTTAAGGCAGAGAGGAAGCAAGAGAGGGGTGTGAGCAAGGAGGCCATCGATGCGATCCTGGGGGAGCTGAGCCGGTTGGGGATCCCTCTTATCCCGGTCTCGATGGAGGAGATGGTCTCCATGGCCAGGAGATATGATCGCTGGGCTTACGATGCCAGCTACCTCGCCCTAGCGGAGAGGGAAGGGATCCCGCTCATAACCTCGGATAAGAGGCTTTACAACGCCGTCAGGGAGAGATTCGATGTAGTATGGGTCGAGGATTATGTGGAAAGGTATTAGGGAGCCACCTTAGCTGTAGACTGGCTCGGGACTACCTTGTCAATCCATCCAGGAAGTGGGGGTCTTTCTAGCCGTGGTCTCCTCCTCCCCTCCACTCTACTCCACTCTCCGGCCCTTAAGCTCGGAAGCGATTCTGAGCCGAAGGGATCGCAGAATATGCAGATCCCTCCTGTATAAGGGACTTAAGATCACTCGGGCGGAGATCCTTGATCTGATCTCGTTGTTGTAGATTGGTTAGCCTTTTTGTTGCCACCTTCACCATTAGTCGATCTCATCCCCACCCCCGGCTTGGGGGCTTTATCTTGTTGACCATCATGATATAATTTGGATAAGGGCAACAAGACAAGGTGAAGGAGGCGAGAGCGATGCCGAGACTGGATCTGGCTAGGGAAGAGCTTAACCGATTGATGGACAGGCTCGAGGCTGAGCTCCTCCGGATCGAGGAGGAGGCGATCTGGCTTGAGGCCAAGCTTAAGGAGCTTTTCCCTCATCCGAAGGTTCGGATGGAGTATCGCCGCTGTGGGAAAGCAAGCTGCCATTGCGCCAAGGGTGAGCTCCACGGCCCCTACTTTTACGCCTACTACAAGCAGGGTGGCAAGACGAAAGCGATCTACTTCGGGAGGAAGCACCCCACCCTACCTGAGGGAGCTATACCTCCTGCTGCTTATCGCGATCTTGCCAGAGCTGCAGAGAGGCTTCGCTCCAGGAGGGAGAAGCTCCTTGAGGCCGTCGCCAAGGCACAGGATGTGCTCGCCTCAGCATTAAAACCGTCGCACAAGGGATGAGCGATGCGAGGATAACGAGCCCTTTCCCCCATCGCTCACTCCGCTCGTAATTTTTTGAATTTCAAGGCCTCTACAGCTACCCCCACCCCAAGCGAGATCGAAAGAGACCATTGCGACAGGGAGCGATTTGAGCCGACCTCCCCTCCAGGAAGGAGATCGAAGCGGCGGCCATCGCACGGAATCCCGGACCCCAAACCCCCGAGAGGGAGGGGAGAGAATGGTGAATTCCACCCTATACCGAACCATATATGGCACTAGGGTGCACATGTGCCTCCAAGGTCATGCAACCGGGGAGCTGGAACCTTGGTTAGGGATCGGAGAGAGGGTTTGAGCCCTAAGGTGGTCAAGCTCCTCACTTATCAGCTCAGGTGACAGGCCAGAAGGCATATAACATGACAGTACCGGATAACATGGCGAGGTCCCGAGCAACGGGGTTCTATCAGAGTGTAGGGGGTAAGCCACCGCTAGCTGGCCTTGCGGGCCTGATACCGAACCCATAGGGCCAATACCCCTGCAGCCAAGAGCACCCCCAAGATCATGGCTGCTAGCGGCCACATCTTCATCCACCCCGTCTCGTTTTCCATTGTAACACAGCCCAGGCCCAAAGGTAAAAGCCCACCCAAGCCACCGCTCCTAATACGGCGATCACCCAGCTGAAGGGCCTACCAGATACAAGTTGGCCGACAATGAGCGCTGCGAAGGTGATATTGCCTGCGTCCATGAGTTTATCTGCCAACTTGTCCGCATACTCCTGCCAAGGTCTCAAGGGCTCCATTCCCCCACTCTCAACTCACTCTTTTCCCCAGCCAAAGCCAAGACCAGGGCCATCGCCTCCTGGATCCCACAGGTGGCAGGGCTTGCTGCTGGAGCTTCTCCAATTGCGAACGCAACCAACGCACCTCCTCCTCCAGGTGAGCGATCATCGCACGGTAGCCCTCACAAGGGTCTCGCATCGGCTTAGCTTGCTCTAGCGCCAAACCGGAAGGCTGCTTTCCTCCTTCGTCTCGTTGGTCTTGTAACTCCTCAGCGAGGGCTTGACGGAGGTCCTTCAGCGGTATTCCGCCACGCCACAGGGCCACAGCGCGATCTAGGATCGCCACAGCGCTGTCAGGGAGTAGGATGCGGTTGTCCCTGCCGCGCCTGATAGAACCCTGCAAGAGGGTATCCAAAGCCCGCAAAAGCCGACGCACTTGATGTTCTGTCAATCCCAGCCGATCCGCAATCTGCCTGATCTCCAGCATAGCTAGAACATAACCCAGCCACTGCCAAACCAGCGCGGACACCTGACCTCGATCCGGGTCAACTCCATGACCTGACTAAATGTAATCTTCATTACACTCGGTCTCGCTCCAGGCTCGCTATAATGTATTTCGAGTTACTTAGAGAGGTGAATTTAAGTCAGCCAATGATAATGATAGGATTCGTGGGGTGGTTTTGACGTCAAAAATCATAGTAATAGCAATTAGCGTGGGTCTCATCGTTTTATTGCCCTCAGTGATGGGAGCGGCTCAAGAGGAGCGAGTTTCACCGAGAAATCCCTTCCTTTGCGGAGTCGCTTCCTTCATCATCCCAGGCTTGGGCCAGCTTTTAAATAACGAACCCAATAAAGCACTGAATCACTTCCTTATAGCCATAGCAATCCCTGTAGTAGGCTATTATGCCGCATTGGCTTCCCCTACACCGGGCCTGGTCATAGGAGCTACCGCAGTAGCCCAACTTGGCTGGGCCTTTTACAGTGCAATGGACGCTTACCATGTAGCCCAGCGGTTTAAATGAAGAGCATGGATTCGCGTCCTTATATATATCTGTATCTGTATGCGTATGACACTGTGAGCTTGCCATATGAGATCAAGATCTCCAGCTGAAACGAGGGAACATCCTCCAGGAGAGTTGGATACCTTCTGTCCTCACCCTGTAGAGCTCGAAATAGTAGTTTGGGTAAGACGATGGGTGAGCAAGAGGAAGCCCTTGACTGATCAGGGGGAGATAGCCTATAGTTAGGCCAAGATAAAGGTAAGCGCCCCGCTGGCTGATGACCAGATCGGGGCGCCCAAAAAACTTTAGAAAGGAGGTGTTCCTCCGATGAGGAATCTTAGCACACCCCCCGGAAAAAGTCAAGTCCTTGGAGGCCGGGCTGGCCAAGGCCGAGGTCTATCTCAAGTCCGAGAGCGGGAGCGAGGCGAGCGGATTGAGGTCCGAGATCAGCGAGGAGGAGGGTGGTTCTGGGCTCATAACGAGTTCATCGACCGTGCAGCACATCTGGTAGGCCCCATCGCAGGAGCGATCTACATGTCGTTGGCCAGGCACGCTAATCAAGTCTCCCAAGCGAGCTGGCCCTCCCTATCGACCCTGGCAAGGGAGTGGGGTATCTCCCGCCCAACGGTCTGCAAGGCGATTAAGATCCTCGAGGAGTATGGGCTCATTAAGGTGGAGCGCCACCCTGAGGCGGCAAGGCGTCACATCGCTAACATCTATATCCTTACTCACCCCTCGACCTGGAAGCTCCCAGCTGATGAGCGGGAGCAAGAGCTAGGGCTAGGGGAAGGAGTAAACCAGAACCAAAAGCGAGGACGAGGACAAGAGACGAGGGAAGAGGTGGAGGTAGCTATCTCGACTCATGACTCCCAGAGGTCAGCTACCCCATCACAGGTGGCTGGTGCACAGGGTTTACCAGTCGAGGATGCTGAACAGGACAAGGCTGAGGATGAGGCTAGTAAACGAGATTTACCAGGGCTGGTAAACGAGGTTAACCAGCCTAGTAAACGAGATTTACCCCAACAAGACTCATCCAACAAGACTTATAAGAACAAGACTCATCATGATGAGGGTCTTGGTCCCTCCAGCGATACTGGTAAGGGAAGGGTGATGGAAGAGGGCCACGATGAGGGAGGAGCTGATGATGATCTGAAGAGGAAACTCCTTGAGCTCTTAGCCGAGATAGGTGATGATAATCCCAAGGTAGCTATAGCTCAAGCGCTCTCTCAAGGCTGGAGCTTGGATCAACTCCTCCATGATGTTAAGAGGCTCTCCAAGCTCAACGGAAGGATCAAGAACAAAGCGGGTCTATTGCGCAAGCTGATCCCCTGTGGACGTGCTAAGTTGCTCAAAGTCTTGCGCAATTACGAACTGCAAGAGGGGGGCGAGAGCGCGAGCATGAGCAGCGGTGGAGCGGATGTAGTCAATCTTCAACGCATCCTTAAGCGGAGGTATGAGAGCCTTTTGGCTGAGTTCTCATTGTTGCAGGAGTGGCTAAGGGAGGATCCCTATCGTGAGGACTTTAAGAGGAGACTGAGGAAGGTCGAGCAGCTTCTGGGCAAGGTCCGTAGGGAGTTAGAAGGGATTGATCCGGGGGGTGGTGGATAAGCCTGCAACCTCGGAATCGATTCCGTACTGTGAACGAACAGAGGGGCAGGCCTCGTTCTCTGCTCCGAGGTGGTCTTGCTTCGGCTGCCTCTTGGGTGTTTGTTAATTGGTGGAGGTTACAACCGATGGGCACTACAGCCTTGTTTGAGATTTCACCCTACAGTTTTGTAGAATATTGGTCGGAGGTGATATTATGAACAATTATGATGATTTATTGAGGAGAGCGATCGATGAGTATTTAAGGACCGGTAAATCCCAGTATCAGGTAGCCAAAGAATACGGGATACCTCGCTCCACCCTAAATGATCACATCCGCAGACGTTACGGCTACGTGGACGAGGACATGGGAAGGCGTGCTCTGGGGTTGCCCTCCATTAAGGTGGCCTCGGACAAGTCCAGATTGCTCGCCTCAGTCGGTTCGGACATGTCCGGCAGGACTTCTGAGGAGGAAAAACCTCACAGATCGGACATGTCCGAGGCTGAGGCTCGGACAACCGAAATGGGCCGAAATAGTTCATCGGACATGTCCGGCGGCCACAAAAGCGGCAAAAGCGGCTCAAAGATCCCCTATGGCGTTATAGTTATAGCTGCCATCGCTGTCGGGGTATTGGCCCTCCTTTACTGGGGCTGGAGGAGGTTTGGCGGTGATGGGGATGGGCGGGAGTCAGGGCCAGGGCCTGAGCTTGAGCTTGGGCCACCATCTGGACAGGGGATGGGGGCTCCTGAGGTCCGGCCAAAGCCCTACCATGTCAGCCCCGATGAGGAGAGTGAGCTGATCGAGAAGTGGCGGAGGGAGTTTGATGTCTATTGAGGCGAGCAGGAGATTCCCAGGCCCAAGCTCTGAGCTGATCTGACTAGCCTCAGAGTCGGTGGCTGGCCTTCCCCTTCTCCTCTCGTTGTCGGTCAGCCAGGCTCGCTCTGGCTGGGTCATGATGGAGGGGACTCGATGAGATGAGCAGATTGAGGTTCCTCGCCCTGGGCGGAGCGGAGGAGATCGGTGCCTCCTGCTACTACATCGGGACGGATAAGGCAGGTCTACTTGTGGATTGCGGTGTCCGAACCGGCCTCTTCGGCGAGGGCGCCCTACCTAGGTTCGAGCTCCTGAAGGGGCTACCACTGCGAGCCGTCCTGATAACTCATGCCCACATCGATCATTTAGGTGGCCTCCCTCTCCTCCTCTTCCTTGAGGAGGTCCTGCGGATAAAGCGGAAGGGGGAAGGGAGCCCTATCCCTATCCCCATCTACGCCACCACCCCTACAGTTAGGCTCTCGCTCCCCATGCTCCTCGACCAGGCGAAGATCTGGAGGCTATCCGGTTGCGAGCTCCTGGATGAGGGGCTGGCGACCAGGGCCGCAGGTGAGCTCATACCTGTAGAGCCAGGTGAGGAGGTCGAGGGCGAGGATTTCAGGGCCAGGTTCATCCCAGCTGGCCACATCCTCGGTGCTGCCTACCTGATGGTAGAGCTCGATGGCTTTAAGGTCCTCTTCACGGGTGACATCTCCCTAACGAAGCAGGGGACGGTCTCCTCAGCTGAGCTGGATCTACATCTGGCTGGAGGGGTGGAGGAATCGAGGGCGAGGGTCGATGTCGTTGTTACTGAATCCACCTACGGGAACTCCATCCTCCCCTCGAGGAAGAAAGAGGTGAAGGCCCTTGTGAGTCAGATCTTGACCATACTCCAGCGAGGGGGGAGGGTCCTAATCCCATCATTTGCCCTGGGAAGGGCCCAGGAGCTGATCCTGATCCTCCTCCAGCACATCCAATCGGGTGTCCTGCCCAAGGTCCCCATCTACCTCGATGGCCTCGTGCGTGAGATCACCAAGGTGTATGAGGCACTCTTGGGGTATCTCCCGGAGGAGCTCAAGAACTTCCAGAAGAGCAGCCGCCAGCCACCTCTCCTCCGCCCGCCGGTCCGGCTCGTGGATGACCGTGATAGGTCTGAGATTGTCCGAGAGAGGAGGCCTTGCGTAATCATCACCTCCTCAGGGATGCTCTATGGTGGGGTGAGCCCTCTTTATGCCAAGGCTATCGCCTCCGAGGAGGAGAGCGGGATCTTCCTTGTAGGCTACCAGGATGAGGAATCACCTGGGAGGAGGCTCCTTGAGGCCGCCCGGGGGATGAGCTCGAGCTTATGGGAGATAGGGTCAGGTTGATGTGCGAGCTCACACAATACAAGCTCTCAGCCCATGCGGATCGTGTCCAGCTGCTCAACTTCCTGAGCAAGTTCCCTTCCCAGTCGGTAGTCCTCGTCCATGGGGAAGGCTCGGCCAGGCATGACCTCTACCAGGCCCTTAAGGGAGAGCGATTCGTCTGGCTGGCAAGGAAAGGTGAGGAGATCGATCCCCTGGCATTCCCAGAGAGGCTCCCTCCATCACACCGGGATGTTAGCCCAGGAGAGGTCTTGAGGGCTATCGGGATGAAGGCCAAAGCCAGTGTGATCGGAGGACACCTCCTTGAGCTTCCTGAGGAGGTGGCTCGCTTCTTTGAAGGGATCGATGAACTCACCTTCCATCTCTGGAGGAGGGGGCCCTGGCTCAGACTTGAAGGGAAGGGGGAAGCCTCAAAGGGACCTGGGTCTGACACCGAGGAGGGGATGGGGACAGAGGAGTAGGAAGTCACTACTTTTAAAAGCAGGACTGTTTCAGTAAGTGCGGCAGCCTGGAAGGCGATTTGTGCCTATGTAAGCGAGGGCGAGACCGGAATAGATAATATATAAGAATAAAGTCATCTCTGAGGGAGAGCTAAGGATGGCCAGGTGGCGACCGTTATATGCTAGGGGGAGTTAATCTCTTATTATCCGAGGGGAGGGAGCAAAAGAGAAAGCATGATTGACACCATTGTGGCCTATTTTAGGGTCCTTTTTTACAATATTATCTGCTGTCGTGAGAATTTCGACGTAAATTTCCTTAAGCTTCTTGAAATAAATGGCGTGATGCGTCAACCTGATATGGATACTGATCCTAAGCACTATAACTATCCTGCTACAAAGAAGTTCTTAGCCTATGCCCAGAGGAAGCAGGAGTTGCAGGAGCATCCGAGAGGGAACCCAGACAATATAAAGGCGTTGCTCATTTACAAGATTAGCCACGGTTGTGAGGAAAGTGAGGGTAGGGGGGAGGCGGGGGTAGAAGGCCCCTTATGTCCTGGCTGTGGTGGTCCGGTAAACTGGCCTAAAAGGAGACAGCTCCTCCGACGCATTCATAAAGGGCATCGCCTAGAGGATCTTCAGGAGATCTGCAATCGCGACTATGACAAGTTCATTAGAGAGTGTGATGCCTTTGTGGGCACCCACTTGACTCGGGAAGAGGTTTGCCTTTTCGTCGGTCATGAAGTCAATTTCGACGAGCAAGCGGATCGTATAGACAAAATTTATAACGAGATAGAGGATTGCTAATCGGTTAGGGAGGGTCTATCATTGGAATCGCCAATTTAGGGTGTATACTTCTAAACGGATCAAAGTCTATCGATGAAAGGGGCGATCTATAATGAGGTGGATAAAGGCGACTGCGACCCTCTTGTTGCTGGTCTTGGCATTAGGTTCCGGCTCCTTTGGGATCGGAGATGAGCTCTTTCGTGAAGATTGGCAGGATAGATTATTAAGATTAATGATCGGCCCTGTGGAGAGGGAAAGGGAGAGATTAAGCATTGAAGTTTGGACTGATGAGGCCTTCTACCGGGTGAGAGACAACGTTAAAATCTTTCTCTCTCTTAACAAGGATGCCTATGTTTACGTCTTCGACGTCACCAGAGATATGCAAGTCATTAACATCTTCCCTAATGAATTCTCGGGGGATAATTTCATCCAGGCCGGAACATATACTCTACCGGATAACCCCGATTATGTTATCAAGGTTATCGAAGCGTCGGGCCTGGAGGTCATCGTAGCGTTCGCTACTGATAAGCCTGTCGAGATCACAAAGGAGCATGTGCTAGGAGCTGTGGTCAGCCAAAATCCTCTCGAGTTTATAGACCAGGCAATAGCTGTTGTGAGGGAGATCCCAGAGGAGTGGGCCACCGATTTCGCCCTCTGCGTGACAACTGAGGGCCCGGTCCCAAGCTCTGGGGAACTCGTTATCGACTCCGATCCGCAGGGGGCCGAAATCTATATCGAGGACCAATTTTGGGGGACTACCCCTGAGCACATCCAGCTCGCAGCAGGGCGGAGCTATCGAGTGGAGCTGAGGATGGAAGGACATGTCTTGTGGCTCTCTGATGTCTTCATCAGGACCGAGGAAGTCGAGTCCATTTCGGTAACACTTGAGGGAGTTGTATTCCAAGACGGCTTCGAGACCGGGGACTTCTCATGGCTACCCTGGCGAACCAACGCGGAGATCGATACCAATGAGTATCATTGGGGAAGCTACGCCGCTGAGATGGATCCAGGGGAATACCTAGAACTCGAATACAACGTGCCAGCCGGCACCATCAGCTTCTTCGGGCACCCGAATGAGGGAGGAACTGAGCTTAGGTTCCTTATCGATGGTCAGGAGGTATGCAGGTGGAGGGAGACAGGATGGGTCCAAAAGACCTTCTCTGTCTCACCAGGCACACATATCTTCCGCTGGGAGAACTCTGGGAGGGATTGTTGCGTTGAGGTCGATGATATCGTCTATAGGGCCGAGATACCCTGATTGGTAGGACATAAATGGAAGGGGAGAATGTCAAGGCAGCGACTGGGCCTTCAAAGCCTAGTGTGGGGGTTTGATTCCTCCCCTGTCACTAAGTGTTGAGCATTCCTTGAAAAGGCGGGAAGAGAGAAGCATGATATGATGTGGTCAGGAGGGCTTTATATAGAAGAACTATAGCTAAAGAGGGAAAAGAGAAAATGGATGTCTTCAAAGAGATATTTGGCCGTGAGCTGAAGAGGGTTAAGTATAAGGGGCATCCTCCCTATTGGGTTTTGCAGCAATACCTGAGAGGGGAACTGAAGGACGAAAGGAGGTTCTCAGAGCAGATCCTGGAAGGCCTTATAACAGGAGAACTGAAGGAGTGGACGCTTCCTGAGGTCGCAGCCCATGTGATGACCTGCAAGAGGTGTTCTAAAAGGATAGTTTGGCTAAGGGGGTGGGGGAGATTTACAGCGGCTGTAAGATTAATACAAGCTATTCAGAGGAAAGTGTACTTAACACTCAGGTCTATACCGATTTTCATGGAGAAAATACTAGAAAGTCCTGGATTTAGTAGGAAGAGAGCTTTCTATGGGCACCTTGGGGGATGGGTCACTATTGGTGTTGCTATTGCTTTATTATTTATTTATCAACCCTTTGAATTGTGGACTGAATATAGTTATACTTCTGAGGCTACTTATGGTGAGGTTGTAACTATAAGGGAGGGGACTCTTGCCCTGAAAATCCTTAAGGATATTGCGATTGCTTGGGGGAGCTGGGGAATTACAGGCTTAGCTCTCCATGGATATAAAGCCTTTCGCAAGAAGAGGCATATCTCAGAAGGTAAGGAGGAGAAATGATGGGAGTGATCAAGCCGGACCTGTTAACTGGGGGTGCCTATCATAGGTGGCCAATGAGGGTAAGATAAAGCCAGGGGTGATCATCATGGCTATAGCTATCGATTATGGCCGACTCCAACGATTGTTGGAAACCTCCGGCTTCACCCGTGGTAAGTATACCCTTACCTTGGGCAAGGACTTTTGCGATCTTTCTCTACTGCCGGGGGCTCTCGTTGCGCAAGGTAGCCTGCGATCTAGAGAGTCGCGGGGTCCCACGCTCTCATGTTACTGTCTGGATCAGGCTCCAGAAATTAGGGGAACATCTCCCCATCCGGGCTGCTCATGCTGGGATCCCTGCAAGGATCGTAGTCGATTGGACCTGGGTCCAGGTCGGTTTCCGGAGCTGTTGGATCTTCGCCGCTATCGATCCTAAAAGCTGGGGGTTGCTCTACCTTCGGCCGACCTTCTCTTGAGACGGCTGGGAGGTGGAGAAGTGCTTTCGGACCATGCAAGAGATCTACGGGACTTGGCCAGAAGAGGTGTTTACTGACTATGGTGAGGAGTTTGGAGTGAGGCTGTCATTGCTCCCACCGCCCCGCGGTGGGTGCCGATGAAGGGAGGGGAGCGGGAGGAGATCGAAGGCTGGTTTGGAGAGTATCTGAAGCGCAGGATCAAGGATTTTGACAAGCACTTTCCTTCGCCCAAGGGTGAGCTGAAGCGGGTGCAAAGGTGGCTTTGGGTCTATAGTTGGGCTTACCAGATCGATCATGATGGCTTGATTCCTGGTGATAGTTAACAGGTCTCAGGACTCCAGCTTTACACTATGAGAAGTAAATTAAAAGGAAGAGGTGAAGAGCAATGAAAAGGAAGTTGGTAATAATCCTCACTGGTCTTCTGCTAAGCACTTTAGTGCTCGGCCTTGCGGATGATCCAGACCCAAGAGAGAGCTCATGGGCCTCAACACCCCCTAGGATTAATGGAGTGGTGGAGGAGGGCGAATGGGAGGAAGCACTCATCATAATAATTCCCTATGGGAACGTGTGGATCAAGAACGATGGATCATATATCTATTTCTTAATCAATATCTTTGGCGATACCGGCAATGACTTTAGTGATTCTTTCGCGCTGGTTTTCGATGTCAATAGAGATGGGGCTATTACTCCTAATGTTGATATAATTTATCAGGCTATAGCTGGTGATCAAACTGCTAATCAGCCAGATTTTGGATATTTTAAAAGCTCTAATGGTGAGGTTAGCTCTTCTACAGATACTCAATCGCGACTTGGAGTTGGATTTTCCGATTCCATTGCCCTAGCATCTGTTGCTTTAGTGGGTTCAGAAGGAGGTTTAGAAGAGATTTCCCTGGAGAAGTTTCCCCCTAAATACAGCTCTTCCCATCGTATCTGGGAGTTGGCAATAAATCTTGAGGAGATAAGAGCCGCGCCAGGAGAGGTGGTAAGACTTAACTTAGCGTATACTTCTGAAGTCCCATCTTTAAGATTTGGTAAGATTCATGATTTCTCGGATTTAATCCCGATCATTTTGGCTAAACCTGCTGAATTTGAATCAACCCTAGGTTCCTCGTCTGTTTCTGGTGGAAGCCTATCTATACCCGGATCACTAATCAGACCATGTGCATACCCACCAGGTAAGAGCCCGAAGATAGAATTAGAACCAATATCAGGATCTTCACAAGCTGGCGTTTTTGACTGGCTAGAGATCAGCGACTTAGATAGAGACACCAATGAGTATATGAACTCCCATGCAATAGCTCTCATAAAGATCCCTAATCCTGGTAATCCAACAGGATATGATTTATGCACCGGTTTTCTAGTTGCTCCTGACATCTTGATGACAGCCAATCACTGCATTAAAGCTGCATATAAGGATAGTTATGAAGTTATCAATGTAAAGGCCGTTTTTAATTGGGAGAAAAGTGTGCCAAAAGATCAAAGAGAGACCTATATTTGCAATATTGTTATAAAAAATTGGCCTAAACAGGATATCATATTATTGAAGTGTCAGGATGGACCTATAGAGGCGGAACATCCTGGTCCACCAGGTGAGAGGTGGGGAATGGCACGACTATGTGATGAAGGTTTAACAAGGAATCAACCTATTTACCTAATTCATCAAAACTGCTTTCCTCCTGGAGAGTGTGATCCTAGCAAGAAGATCTCTTTTGGATTAATTGATGATCCTGATTGGAATAATAACCTACTTACCCATGATGCTGATACCTTCCCCGGTTCATCCGGAGCGCCTGTATTCAGTGCCATCTCCCACAACGTAATTGGAGTGCACCTTGGTGGTTTAAGAAAGATTGGCGAAAGATATGTTATAAATAGAGCAATGAGCATAGCAAAGCTTAAATTATATTTAGAAGAAGCGGGGCTTTGGTCAACGCTGTTACACTGTGAGAAGTAAATCGAAACGAACATGTGAAAGAAGGCAAAACATAAGCTTTTCACGAGGGTGAAAGCATGGTACTTGACCTTCAGAACCAAACTTTCGTGAAGGGAAGTGCCATGTAGGCCTTGGAACACCTCAAGACCTATTTCCAAGCTTACGTCTGGAGGCATGTCCTATCAATCCTTCCAAGTCTGATGCTCCTCAGGGGCTAAGACACTCACCTCCCTGCGAGGAGAGTATACTCACCCTCTCCAGGACAATGAACCCCTATGATATGAGTAGCTGCCGGGAGAGCTGATCTCCACCCGCCGCTGGCTGATCAGCCAAGCGCTCAAGAAGCATTACCGACGTCGGAGTGGTAGGAGGCCCATCACCTACCTGATCATCGACGATACGGTCTTACCCAGGCGAGGTGGGAAGCTACCCTGGCTGGGCTTCCACTTCTGCCCCAGCCAAGACCGGGTTGGGCGGGGTTGGGACCTTGTCTTCTGCAGTGAGGGCAAGCTCTTTGACAGTCCCTTGGGAGAGGAGGATCTACCTGAATGAGCGCTTCTTGAAGGAGGACTTCCGGAAGAGGACTGAGCTCGCTTATGAACTTATCCGCTCTTTCGAGCCACCTTTGGGGAGCAGGGTGATCGTGTTGGTAGACAGTACCTATTGCTGCAAGCCCCTGATCGAGGAGGCGGTGGCTCGCGGCTTTACCCTCATCGGTTGGGTGAAGAAGGACCGACTACTCTCCGATGGTAGAAGGGCCTTTGATGTTCCAGAGGGGACAGTGGCCCACCTCCGAGGGCTCAAGATCCCAGTTGTGATCGTCCATCGCGGACGGGGGAAGGGGAGGAGGACGGTGATCTCGACCGATCTCTCCCTTGGTAGACAACAGATCCTGCGACACCTGAGGAGGCGCTGGGGCGTGGAAGTTATGTTCAGGACCCTCAAGGAGGGGTTCGGGCTCAGGGACCTACGCTGCCGCGGGAAGCGGAGCCTTAGGCGCTGGGTGGAGTTGGTGCTTTTGGCCTATGTGTTAGCGGGGCTGACCCGCTGGGGCCGGCAGCTCAAGGGGCAGAGGCCGAGCTGGGGTGGGGGGAGATCCGGCAACAATGGGGATGGAGTTTAATCCCTTGCAAGATAGAGGTGAGGGGGTGGCTCGCCAACCTGTGGAGGTTGATCCTGTGGGTCTTTCAGATCCTCTCCCCATCTCCATCCCCAACCTGGAAGAGGAGGTCAGCTTGACCACGTGAAAAACTTGTGTGGCCTATTGGTCGGAGGAATAACGATATTTGCCATTGCAGTATCTGTGGGTCTGTTTCGGCTCAGGAATTGGGCGCGCGAATTACGGCTATTGTCCTGTATGGGATTAATGCAGTGAGTGGACTGATTACCTTGATTACGGGATCTCCAGCGGGCTTCTTCCAAATGGCTGTCGCGACTTCCATCTTGATCCTATCTGAACGGGGAACACGTCCGGGAGGCGTTTCATATGAGAAAGGAGAGGAAGGTGAAGACCTCTCAAGGAGGGGCTATCAAGGCTTTCCCCCCGATCCTTACGAGGTTTCTTTAACCCATCATAGGAATCACCCGATTGCGGTCTATAATTAGCAACGAAGCTTAGTACTGCAACTGCAAAGGAGGGGGAGAAGAGATGAAGATCAAGCGGATGTGGTTGATGGCGGTCCTGGGCCTGGCCTTGGCCCTGGGGTTAGGAGCCGTTGAGGCCCGAACGGGCGTAGGAGGCCGGGTCTGTCCCGGCGATCCGGATTACTGGCTCGATGGGCTCGCCTCAGACTACATTGGATATACCGTGGTGGCCTATATGGATCCCGTTCGGCCCCTGGATGCAGGGGTGTGCATCGGTCTGGCCCTGCCTGTCGGAGGGGGATACTACCGCTGGCACAGTTTGGAGTGCGCGGATCGCAATGGTCCGGGTGGTCCAGAGATCGCGAGGGAGTACATCGACATCTCCGACTTCCCTGACTTCAGCTGGTTGCTCAATGCGCGGTTGGCCTTCGAGGTTTACGCGTACTGGGCCAGCGACTGTGGGTACTACAGCCTGGATGCCTGGACGGAGAGGTAAGTGGTGGAGGGGGGACACCAGGGTGTCCCCCTTTGTTCTCATCTCAGTTATGTTATAAGAAAAGGGGGTATCTGGCATGAGGATAAAGAAGCCACTGCTGATTGTAGCATTGAGTGCGTTGGCATTAGCGGTAGTGTCGAGCCAGGCAGCACTCTCGGACCCGGAGTGCGTAGAGGGCTGGCTCAGCGGCCCCAGTGATAGGAATTACTGGCTCGACGGGTTCGCCTCAGACTACATTGGATATACCGTGGTGGCCTATGCAGATCCAGATTGGCCTTTGGATATAGAACTCTGTGTTGGTCTGGCCTTGCCTGTCGGAGGGGGATACTACCGCGTTCGCTGGTTAGATTGTGAGGACCGCAATGGCCCGGGTGAGCCAGAAACCGTGAGGGTGCACATCGGCAGCTCCGATTTCCCCGGCCTCGATTGGCTGCTCTCCGCGCGGTTGGCTTTCATGGTGCATGCGGTTAGCGGCCACGGCCGGTACATCCTCTGTGTCTGGTTAGAGTGAGCCGGTTAATCACTTTGGGAGGGATGTGAAGTGACGTTAGCCAGGGAGAAACTCAAACGAATCGAATCGAAAGGAGAGGAGTGATTCCGATGAAGGCTAAATTCAATATCAACATCAAGTATCTGCTGATCGGGCTCTGTCTGGCTGGACTCCTCGGAGGTGTGCTGGTCTCCCCGGGGCAGGCCCAGCAGGGGCAAGGGGCCACACTCGGCCCCCAGGATGCCGTCCGGTCGCTGGCCTATGCGGTGACCTGCTTCGACGCCCTTCTGCTAGACAACGACGGGATGATCACAGGGACTATCCAGAACGAGAGCTTCACCTTGGACTTGGAAGGCGGCGGCTCTCGCTCCTTCACCCGCGAGGAGATCGACACCATCCTCCTGGCGACCCCTACAACCGGGCGCTTGAAAGACCGGGTCATCCTAAGGTCGGGCGAGATCTTCCAGGGGAAGCTACATCTGGAGAGCTTCCAGGTCCGGCTGGCCAGTGGCGAGGAGATCGCGCTCCCCAAGGCCAGGGTCCAAGGGGCCGTTCTGGCCACGACAAAGGGGGGTGCGTGTATAGGAGAGGGGTTTATCCCCCCTGACGAGGACGAAGTGATAAAGACGATCGTGCGCCTGATTAACAACTCCCTCACGCCGGGGCTGGTGGGCAGCCTGAGCAAGTATGACTGGGTGCTACTAACAAACCTGGGGATCCTGAGCGGCACCGTCTGCGATGAGGAGTTCTCCCTAGATGCGATGGTGCTCCCCAAGGATGATCTCGTCGCGATCTTGTTTATCCATCGGGCTGACATCGCTATCGTTGTGCTCAAGTTAGGGGAATGGTTGGAGGGAAAGCTGGCCGGGACCAAGCTCTGTCTAGCTCCTGTCTACCAGGAGGGCCAAACCCAGCTGGCGCACGAGACGCTGCGGGGTGTCATCTTCCGGGCCATCCTCAGCGGGGGCGGCCCCGGTGGTTGATGAGATGAGATCTTAGCAGCCGTAGCGTAGCAAGCGAGAGGAGGAGATCTATGATGAGGATTGTTCGCATTTGGAAGAAGGCAGCGAGGGTAGTAATCCTGAGCGCCCTGATTACGGGGTGTGTACTGGTTGCTGCATTGCTCGCAGAGACCCCTCCCTCCACCCCCCCTGATCCATTCAGGGTGCCTCCACAAGATCTGAGGGACGGCCCAGGAATAAAGGGGGGCAGGGTCGTTCTGGATCTCCCTGCCGAGCCGCAGACGTTCAATCCCATCTTGGCCCAGGATGAGAGCAGCCAGGCGATCAGCTCCTTGATACATGCCGCCCTCTTCGAGGACGGAGGTCAACGCCCTACCCTGGTCAAGGAGTTCGACGTGTCTGAGGACAATACTGAATGGATCCTGCATCTGAGGGAGGGGGTGCGCTTCTCAGATGGTGAGCCCTTCACCTGCGCTGATGTGGAGTTCACCTTCATGGAAGTGCTCTTCAACGAGGAGGTCGCCAGCCCCAAGGAGGTCTGGAGGGTCGACGGCGAGCTCCCTTACCAGGTGGAATGTCTCGATGAGCACACGGTGAGGATGACCACACCTCCCATGGCCGAGGTGGTGTTCAGGAGGCTGCTTAGCTACCAGGTGATCCTGCCCAAGCACAAGCTGGCTGATGCAGTGGCCCAAGGGACCTTCAACGCCACCTGGGGGACCGACACACCCCCTGAGCAGATCGTGGGCCTGGGACCATTCCGCCTCAAGAGGTACGATCCCGGCCAGCGGGTGGTCCTGGAGCGCAACCCCTACTACTGGAAGGTGGACCCCAACGGGACTCAACTCCCATACCTGGATGAGATCCACCTGCAGATCGTGAGAGAAGACAGCGTGAGGGTGTTGCGCTTCATCAACGGTGAAACGGAGATGCTCCGCCCTCGGCCCAAGGATGTTACCCCAATCCTGAATGCAGGGCTATGGGTCGAGGTAGCACCCAAGGCGCGCACCACCGACAGCATGGTCTTCCTCTTCAATCAGGATGTGAAAGAACCGGCCCTACGTGCGGTCTTTAGGGATGTGGACTTCCGCCGGGCCATGAGCCATGCTGCCGATCGGGAGAGCATGATCTCCCTGGGGCAGCTGGGCTACGCGGAGCCACGTTGCGGCCCTGGGATCGAGAGGCTCTTTTGGGAAGGGGTCCAAGATGATCCGAGCTTCCCCTGCTATCCCTTCGATCCGGATCGAGCTGAGAAGATTCTGGATGAGCTGGGGCTTACCGATGTGGATGGTGATGGCACCCGCAACATCACTGATGGATTCCTGACCAGACCCACAGCTCGGGAGGCACTCGCTAGCTTGGGCGTCACTCTGGAGAAGCTCTCCCTGGAGTCCCCGGAGAGGGACCGGGAATTGGGTTTCATTATCCTGACCGTTGGGGGCTCGGAGCCACTGGTCACTGACGCCCAGATCTACGCGGCGACCCTGGAGTCCCTGGGCTTGGATGTGGAGATCGCCGAGGTTCCCTTGAGCACGCTCATCGCCAAGCTGCGCAGCGGGGATTACCAGGTCGCCAGGTTCGACTTCCTCAGCAACGGGGATCCCTGCCTCATCGCTGAGATTTACGTCTCAACAGGGCGGCAGCACTTCTGGAAGCCCTCAGACGCCAAGGGGCTGAACGTGCCCGAGTGGCAGCGCCGGGTGGACGAGCTCTTCGCTCAGCAGAAGGCGGGCAGCGGAGCGGAGCGCAGAGCCTGGATGGAGGAGTTCCAAAAGCTGGTGGCTGAGAACGTCCCGATGATCTTCCTCTATGACATCAATGACATCTGGGCCTATCGCAAGGAGTTGATCGGCAACTTCAATGGGATTGGAGGGCAGGCCATCCTGATCCATCCTGAGTACCTGTTCCGCAAAGACCTATCCGGATGAGGGAGGATGGAGGAGAGGAGACAAGGGGAGAGGATAGGATGGTGGCATACCTGCTGCGTCGAGCCTTCTATATACCAGCAGTCTTACTAGTGGTCACCTTCCTGGCGTTTGCAGCCATCCAGCTGCAGCCCGGGGATTGTCTTGCAGACCTGGAGCGAGTAGATCCTGAAGCGGCTCAAAGACTCCGTGAGGAGCTGGGCTTGGACCGGCCTGTGTGGGTCCAGTATGCCAGATGGCTAGGGAGCTTCCGCCGGGGCTTAGGTGTCTCCTGCACCCGCAGGATCTCAGCAGTAACCTACCTGTTCCAAGGGGGAGCTTGGGCTCGCAGCTTGAGCTTGGCAGGAGCTGCCCTCCTTTTGAGCTTGGGCCTGGGCGTCCCCTTGGGCCTCTTAGCCGCCTTGCGTCAAGGGGGGCTCAGCGATTATCTTATCCGCTCCGCGAGTGCCTTCAGCCTGGCACTGCCTCACTTCCTCATCGCTCTTTCCCTGGTCCTGCTACTCTTTTGGCTCGGTTTCGGCTCCTCGCAGTGGGGCCTGCTCCCACCTCTGGCAGTGGTGGTCCTAGCCCAGTGGGCTACGCTCGCACGCCACATGCGCGCTTACCTGCTTGACGTGTTAAACCAACCCTACATCCAGGTAGCCCGCTCCAAGGGGCTTTCTGAACGCCTCGTGAACTGTAAACACGCCTTGCGCAATGCTCTGCACCCCTTACTAGGGTTGATGGGCTTCTGGCTCCCGAGCCTATTCGAGAGCACCATTGCCGTATCTATCGTGATGAGATACCCCACCGTCGAGCTGAACCTGTGGGATGCGATCGTCACCCAAGATCAATACGTCGTGGCCAGTGGCCTCTTCATATTGGGAGGGGTCCTCATGGTAAGCAACCTCCTGGCGGATGTGGCGCTGGCCTGGGCGGATCCTCGGATCCGCTATGACTGAACAGATCGGGCTGTTTGGGGTTGAGACGAGGGGAAGGATTGAGAATGATGATAAGAAGGGAGGATACCAAGAGCGAGAGTGAGAGGAGGGGCTTCCGCCGATGGATGGCTCAACATAAGGCGGGCAGCTTGAGCCTCTTCCTCTTGATCATGCTGGGGTTGATCAGCATCTTTGCGGACTTCCTCAGCTTCCACCCCCCATCCCAGTTCGTTTCCAAAGCAGTGAGTCATACCAGAGGGGCTCCTGCCCATCTCCCCCCAATTTGGCCATCCTTTGTGGAAGATGGCAGACTCCGCTGGCCTTACATCTGCGCCGGAGGTCGATGGGTACACCCTTACGATCCGGAGAAGAAGAGGATCGATTTTGGGAGATGGATATTCAAAAGAGATTGTTCTCAACGACATGTCCTGCGATTCCTTGTCCACGTCCCCAACTACAGATACAAGCTGCTTGGGCTCTTTTGGACGGATATCCACCTCTTCGGGGCAGCGGACCCGGGTACGCCGCTCTTCTTCGCAACCGCGGACCCGGATGCCTTATTGCTCCCTTTGGGGACGAACCGCTTGGGTCAAGACCTCCTCTCACGCATCCTTATCGGGAGTCGGGCCTCCTTGGGGATCAGCTTGGGTGCCGTGATCCTTAGCCTGTTTCTGGCTTTGCTCTTCGGATGGCTCTCCGGTTACCGAGGTGGGTGGACTGATGCCTTGATCCAAAGGATCGCCGATGGGATCCTAGCCTTCCCTAGGCTGGCCCTGTTGCTCGTGCTGGGGGCGACGATCATTGACTCTGAGCAACGCCTTGTGTGGATGATCGTGCTTTTGGCATTGGTCGGCTGGGTCCCCATCATGCGGACGCTGAGGGGTCAGATCCTCTCGCTTCGAGAGGCTGAGTTCATCAAAGCGGCTCAGGCTGCTGGAGTCGGCTATGGGCGTATCTTCATAAGGCATATCTTGCCCCAAACGGTGAGCACAATCCTGGTGTCCACAACTTTAGCTGTTCCTAATGTCCTCGTCCTCGAGAGCTTCCTCAGCTACGTGGGGAGGGGTGTACCGGAAGGGATCGCCAGCTGGGGTTCTTTGCTCAGGGAGGCAGCGGAGATTACCCAGCTGCCCCAGCACCCCTGGGTGCTCTTCTCTGGGGTGCCGATCATCCTCACCGTGCTGGCTTTCACCTTCCTTGGGGATGCATTGCGCGATCGGTTCGATCCATTCCATCGATCCAAAGGATACAGATAAAGGGGAAAGGAAGGAGGGAGGACCAGATGCCCAAAGGAACGATAATGATAGTGTTAGGGGTGGTGCTGGTGGCCCTGGCCATCACGGCTGTAGTGTTGCTGGGGCCGTGGTCCAGAGAGGCGCCCCAGGGTCAGAGCGAGAGTGAGAGTGAGAGTAAGAGTGAGAGCCAGAGCGAACAAGCTATCCCCCAGGAGCCCTCGTCTGCCGCACCGGTAATCACGGGGATCGACTTCCCTGAAGAGATCGAGGCCGATGGGCGGAAGGTGCCTGGGACTGTCCATTTCCGGGATAAGGATGGGGATATCGTCCAGGTAAAGTTCGATGTGGTAGAGGCCAAGCTCTTTGAACCCTTCTCCTTCGACCCCAAGGTGAGAGGCCAGAGCGAGGGGAGCTTCAAGTTCGTCCTCTTCACGGTCTTCCCGCAGAAGGTCACGCTTAGGGTGACGCTGGTGGATGCTCAGGGGAACGAGAGCGAGCCTGTTGAGTTCTCCTTCGAAGCGGTCTTGCCTCAACCCTAGGATTACTGAGCCCTGCATAAATTTTTAAACTGCCTGGTTTTGTGATAACCTGGCAGTATGAGTAAAAATACTGCTTACAAACCACGAGACTGGCGCGAGGGACGCCGCATCCGAGCGTGGGAGCTCAAGCAACTGGGATGGACCCAGAAGGAGATTGCCATCGCTTTGGGAGTTACCCCCGGTGCGGTGAGTCAATGGATGAAACGGGCCAAGGAGGGTGGGGCAGGGGCCCTGCGGACTCGGCCGCGGAGTGGTCGGCCTCCGAAGCTGGGTGACGAGCAGCGGTCGCAGCTTCCGGCGTTGCTGGAGAGCGGGGCAGAGGCATATGGGTTCCGCGGGGATCTCTGGACCACGGAGCGCGTCGCAGAGGTGATCGCGCGTCAGTTCGGGGTCCGCTACCACCCAGCACACGTCAGTCGCATCTTGCGCGAGCTCGGCTGGACGGTGCAGCGACCGGTCAGGCGGGCCACGCAACGTGATGAGGGGGCGATCAAGGCCTGGCAGGAGGAGCGATGGCCGGCGCTCAAAAAAAGGCCGAGCGCGAAGGTAGGGTGATCGTGTGGGTAGATGAGTCAGGGTTCTACCTGTTGCCGGCCTTGGTGCGGACGTTCGCTCCTCGAGGGGAGACGCCGATTCTGCGGGTCCGCCTGACCCATGACCATCTGAGTGCGATCAGTGGGATCACCGCTGGGGGCAAGCTATACATGAAGGTTCAGGAGCAAGCCCTCACCAGCGATGACGTGGTGCGCTTCCTGGAGCATCTCCTGAGGCATATTCCAGGAGAGATCATTGTGATCTGGGACGGAGCCCCGATCCACCGAGGGAAGCCCGTCAAGGACTTTCTCGCCAACGGGGGTGGTGAGCGGCTCCATTTGGAACAGCTCCCCGGCTACGCTCCCGAACTGAACGGGGACGAGGGGATCTGGCGGCAGTTGAAGGGGGTAGAACTCAAAAACGTCCACTGCAGTCACCTTGGGGAACTGCGGTATGAGCTGCGTAAAGCCAAGGAGCGGTTGCGCCACCGGACCGAGGTCATCCGCGGATGCATCCGTCAAGCTGGCTATGATGTTTAGAGAATTATGCAGAGATCAATAAGTTCATTCGCCTTCACCGAAAGCGAAAATATAAGTTTATCCCAATTGGAGTAGCTCAAGGGTGGTCCCCTGACTCGTATGCAAATGCAGTGCGTGAACTACTCAAGATGGGCTATGTCTACATTGGAATCGGGGGACTAGCTCGATCCAAAGCATATAAGATCCTCGAGGTCTTACAAGCCGTCAACAGGACGGTCGAGCAGCATGAGAAGAAGCAGAAGGAAAAGATTCGATTTCATCTTTTTGGGGTGGCTAAGCTCTCCCTCGTTCGAGAACTCCCCCGGTATAGAGTAGTAAGCATAGACAGCGCCTCTTACCTGAGAAAGGCTTGGCTTAGAAGTGGGCAAAACTATCTGGGATGGGATGGTCGATGGTACACAGCGATTCGCATCCCTCAGTCGGATCATCCTAAAGTGCACCAGTACATCAGCGAAAACGGTAAATCTCTGGATAAGGTACAAGAACAGGAGCGCTTTTTGCTACACATGCTTCAAGAGTTTAATGATGATGGAAGAAAATGGTCAAAACGTAGACTGAAAGAATTACTTGCTACCATATTAGAGTATGACTCTTATCTACTCCGCCTCGGCAAAGATGGAAAGAGTATGCTCAACAAAGCAATAAGCATGGAGAAATATCGACGAACCTTGGAGACCAGACCATGGGAGAAGTGCCCTTGCGATATTTGTCAGAAGATAGGGATCCATGTCTTGATCTTTCGGGGAACGAATCGAAATAAACGTCGTGGATTTCATAATACTTGGACTTTTTACCATAAATACTTGAGATAGAGTTAAGGAGCTGTAGACTACTAACAGGTAAACATTTTCGGTGAAACTCCGACTCTGGTGGGAAGCTATCTCAAAAGGCTTGAATCCTGAGTTAGAAGTCAGGTTTAGGGGTAATCTTACGAGGACAGGAGTTGAAGGGGTGGAAATCCGGCCCTATCGCGAGGGTGACTTGCCCCAGCTTGCAGGGATCTGGAACGAAGCCCGCCGGGGGAGCCACGAGTTCATCCCCCATACCGAGGAAAGGCTCAAGGAGGAGCTTAAAGGGGCGTGCTGCGTCCTCGTGGCTGTCGGTGAAGATGGCGAGCCTTTGGGGTTTTCCCTCCTCGCACGAGAGTGGTATGGCGAGGAGATCAGGCTATATGCCCGACCAGGCCCGAACAGGGAGGAGATCGAGAGGCGTTTGCTGGCGGCTATCGAGGAGGAGGCTGAGACCGGCGAGCTGGTCACCCTGGTCAGCGCCGAGGATCGAATGAGGCTAGAGTTCTTTGAGGCGGAGGGCTATAAGCCTGAGAGCAGCCTTTACCAGATGATCATTGAACTTTCCGGGCATTGGACCTCTCCTCAAGTGCCTTCGGGCTACCTCCTCCGGAGCCTCCGACCGGACGAGGAAGAGGCCCTCATCCGGGTGGTGAACACCGCCTATCAGGGAGAGCGCCTACGTCCCGGGGTCCTCGAGAGGTGGCAGGAGGAAGACCCCGCCTTCAAGCCGGAGTGGGTCCAGGTGGCCGAACATCAAGGCCGATTGGTCGCGGCGGTCGTCGCCCGCACCGATCGGGAGTTCAACCTCCACTATAAGGCCAAACGCGGCTATATGGGCCCGGCGGCGACCCTGCCCGAGCATCGCGGGAGGGGCTTGAACAAGGCCCTCACCGTGCGGGCGCTGGACCTCCTCCGGGAGCAGGGGCTGGAGCGCGCCTGCCTCTACACCTGGAGCGGGAACGCCGCGGCCTTGAGGGTCCTGAGGAGCCTCGGTTTCCAAGTGGGCCACGAATGGAAGATCCTGGAGAAGCGCAGGCGGTGAGTCAGGATGGCCGCCGACATTAGGGTTAAGGGAATCGTCTACATGAGCGTATCGATGGGATGGATCAGGAAATCCCGGGCCGAGATATGGGATGATCTTCGGCGAATACGCGAAGACCTCCATGCCAACACCGTCCGTTTGGAGGGACATGACCGACGCCTCTGGGAGTGTGCGGCCCTGGCCAAGAAGGAGGGTCTGGAGGTCTGGCTCCATCCCAAGGCGAACATCGGGGTCCCGCCCAAGTCTGAGTTCTTGAGGATGACAGAAG
>Ga0190286_1000216_pt1 | contig 27153 bp, 43 predicted proteins | sample 48691834_MG_FD_183241 | JGI IMG/M metagenome (GOLD analysis project Ga0190286, IMG submission 183241) | Hydrothermal vent microbial mat bacterial communities from Southern Trench, Guaymas Basin, Mexico - 4869-18-3-4_MG | ecosystem: Environmental > Aquatic > Marine > Hydrothermal vents >... | reverse complement strand
GGACGGGAGCGTGGAGAAAAAAAAAAAGATGTTAGGAGGTGAGATAAGAAAAATGGGGCAATATTGGCTTGTCGTTAATCTAGACAAAAAAGAGTTCATTGACCCAAACAAGTTAGGTGCAGGGCTGAAGCTATGGGAGCAACTTGCGAATCACCCGGGCACAGGTGCAGCGTTGATTGTTCTCCTTGCAGCGGAGCGGGAACAGCGCGGTGGCGGGGACTTGGACATCGATGTGAACTGGCACGGACCGGAACGAGAATTCCCTGAACATAACACCACACCCGGACCAATGCCGGAGGGGTATGTGCTATTTGACAAAGACACACACGAAGTAAAAGAAAGCACTTTGTATCCTGACATCGCAAGGAGAACCATCGGCCGGTGGGCGGGTGATCGAATAGCAATTGTAGGAGATTACGCAGAGGATTCCGACCTGCCAGATTCCCCGGTGCCGGCATCACAGATATATGATAAGTGCAGAGAGGGAGAGTTTAAAGATATTTCCGATGATGTCTGCCGTGTCATTGAGCATGAGTTGCATGGCAAGTTTGTAGGTGAAGGATGGCGAGATTTCAAACTGATAGAAGATGAGGACGATAGTTATTAATCTGAAAGATGTCTTAACTGACAATCCGACGCTATGCATATCACCACTGAGATTCGTAAATCGTTGCGACAAGTGCAGGGAATTCAGATTTGGATTGCGTTGCTATGGCGGTGATATTGAAGCAACGATAAGGTCGCTGAAATGCAAACCGCAAGTGGATCCGGAGATAATTAAGTTGTACCGGGAGAAAGCGGTACTACTTCGTCGATTAAAAGAGATAGAGGATCGTTTGAACGAGTAGTGAACACTATTGAAATATATATTATTGAAATTTTTGCTATTTCCCTTTTTTCCCATAAAGCTTCCGCCCTATGAAGGACGGAGGTGTGGAGAAAAAAAGGAGGTGAAAGATGGAAAAAATTGAAAAGATTAGAAAAGAGCTCAATAGCCATTTCATTGAGCGCGAAGAGGAGGTGGACATGCTAATTACAGCGATCCTCAGCCGTCAGCACTGCTTGTTACTCGGTCCACCAGGAACGGGCAAGTCAATGTTGTGTAGAGCGGTCGCATCACACATAGCGGGTGCACGATACTTTGAGTGGCTTCTCACGAAGTTCTCTACACCAGAGGAGATTTTCGGACCGCTGGACTTGAAGAAACTTGAACAAGGTGTGTATCAGAGGAACACTGCGGGCAAAATGCCCGAGAGTCATATCGTGTTCATAGATGAAATCTTCAAAGCGAATTCGGCGATTTTGAACAGCCTGCTCAGCATTATCAACGAACGCATATACCACAACAACACTCAACCAGTCGAAGTCCCGCTTATCAGCCTCTTCGGGGCATCAAACGAACTCCCGGAAGAGGAAGAGGGACTTCAGGCGCTGTATGACCGACTTCTTCTCAGGAAAGTGCTACAACCTATCAGTGATTATCAGAACCTGCAAAAGCTGTTGCTTTTACAGGACGAATATGAACCAAAAATTACAGTAACACTCGACGAGGTAGAGAAGATGCAGAATGATGCGATGAAAGTTGACATCTCAGGGATAATAACCGATCTTCTCCATATCAAAAGAGATCTGGAGAAGGAAGGAGTAATCATCAGTGATAGACGGTTGAAGCAGTCGGTGAGTGTGATAAAAGCTTTTGCCTTCCTGAACGGGAGGAAGAAGGCAATCAGCGATGACTTATCAATCCTTCAGTATGTCTTCTGGACTGACCCCAAAGAGATACCGACAGTTAAGAATATTGTTCTTGCAGTGTCAAATCCGTTTGCGCAGAAGGCTGCTGAACTTTCAGCGATACTCAGAGATCTCAAAAAGGAAGTTTCAAAGTATACAGAGATCTCACAGGAGGTGATAGAGATATACAACAAAACTGCGAAGATAATCTGCAACCTCGATGATTTAATTAGAGAGGCGAAGAAAAGCCACAAAAGCGTTGCGGAGCTCGAACGAGTGAAGAAAGAGGCAGAAGCTTTGAAAGAGTATATTGCTCAGAGTGTGCTTAAACTTGCATGATATATAAGTGATAGGTGAAAAATGAAAACATTCAGTATCAAAAACCTGCTTCGGTCCCGTGAACTAAGCAAGCAGACTATCATCCATGATGCTTTCGATAAGATGACTTACTGTGATATCAGAGAGAACAGTGAGAGTTTGCAGAAGGCGGAACAGGGTGACTTCCCCACGCTCAAGAATTTGTTATTTGACACTTTCAACAGCTTTTACAAGTATTCGCCAAAGTTTTTCGATGATTCAGAAATTCGAGAGGATTTTTTGATAAACAAAGAAATTCTCGGAAAGGCAATGCGAACAGAGCAGTATAAGAGATTGAGGGCGATAACTCAACTTGACGAAGTTAACAGCGCAGTTGCAACTGTCTCGTTCGCTGAAGAGCTAATAAAAGAACTTGAGAAGAGACAACCGGAGATTAAAGATAAAATCACTGAGTTACGGGATCGACAGGATGAGCTCACAAAAGCAATTCGGCAGTTATCACATGCACAGCAATCGGGTGACCAAGAGCAAGTGCAACAGGCACAGCGTGCAATAACAGAGATACAGAACCAGATACGGCAGTCAGTGCAACAACTCAAGCAATCTGTTCCTCAAGCCGCAGTTTCACAGGCACTGCATAAATCAGCCGAGAAGACAGCTGAGATGAACCACTCAATGAACGCACTATCGTGGGGTTCAGAGGCAAGTAGTCTCAAGAAAGTCCCGCCAGAGGAGCGTATGAAACTCGCGGAGAAGCTGATGAATTCACAGAAACTATTTAAGCTTGTCAGAGAGCTCGGCAGGATGAAGAGATTGATGGTCTCTTCACGGCGTGAGAGAATCAAGCAGCAGAGCAGTGAGGTATTTAGTATTGAGACCGGTGATAACCTTAACCGGGCGATACCGTCAGAGATGGTAAAGTTATCGCATCCCGCATTGAAACTTGATTTCTTGCGTAGATTCAGTGAAAAGGAGTTACTCCAGTATGCGTTACGGGAGCGGGAAGAAAAAGGCAAAGGACCGATTATAGCGTGTCTCGACTTATCGGGCAGCATGAGCGGTGAAAAAGAGATATGGGCAAAGGCTGTGGCACTTGCCACACTGGAACTCGCAGTAAAAGAAAAACGGGCATATGAACTCATTATGTTCAGTGAGGCGGTGAAGATGACGATGGAATTTGATCGCAATCACACACCCAGTATACAGGATATTTTAAAGATTGCAGAGGCGAATTATGGCGGAGGAACCGATTTTGACGATCCGCTTGCATATGCAATGTATGTGATAGAGGAGAAGGGCAAGAATAAAGCGGACATACTGTTCATAACAGACGGTGAAGCGGAAATATCACAGATAATTGAGGACGATCTCAATGATCTCAAAGATAAAACCGGCACGAAGATTATATCGGTTCAGATCGGTAGTGGCACGCGTACACTCAAAAAGTTCAGTGATAAGATAGTTGAGGTTGAAGATTTCTTTGATGCGGCGAGGGAGGTGTTTACTTCTTTTTAGGGAATAAAAATGAAAGTAACGAAATATTTTTACGAGGATGATACTACCCTACGCTTTCTTGCATGGATGAGAGAACGCCATAATAACAAGACTATTACAGGCTTTGTTCAGAGGGGTACGATTTACAATGTCCTTGTCCCACCAAATTTCAAACCGCCAAGGTTCATAGAGGCAAGAAAAATAGAAGAAAAAGAAGAAGAGCAATACACAATAAAACTGTGGAAATTCAAGAGGGATCTACAAAAGCTCAGTGTTCCAGGGATACAAGTAATACACGGATTTGTTGTAAGAAAAAATCCCGAACAGATAACCTGTAGAATAGGTAGAACAAGACCAATCTTGAGAATCATCCCGGAGAGTTTTTCAGTTCTTACCGCAGATAACAAAAGGTTTTGTATAGCCACGAGCTTTGTTAACGGCATAACTATACGCAGTTTCGTTGAACTTATAGTTGATACTGTGATAGAAAAAGAAGGTAAAACAAGTTTACGGGGGGTGATAACAAGAAAGCTCGGTCCAGTTGAAGGTTTATCAGTGATAAAAGATGAATTCGGCTCTCTCGACGAATTCTTCAAAAATATCAATAAAAAATTTTAGGAGGTGAGAAGATACGGTAACAATTGAGTACTTTTTCTCTGATGAGGATGATTACGAAGACTACCCCCGGTTCCAAGAAACCGAACATGTTGTTATTTCTGCGAGAGTTCACAGAGAGATGCCCGCACAGGATGAATTTGATGACAGGTATCTTCCGCTGTTCATCTTTGAGAGACAAGCGCGGAGATCATGGAAAAGAGGGTGGACAAATGTGAACAAAAGGTATCACGCATATCTGGCAGAGAACGGTGAGATCGTGCATATTATATTCAAGACGTGGAAAACTTTCATAAAAGCACTAAACACAGAGCTTGATAAGACACGGGTTGAAAATGAGATAACAGAAGAAACAGTTAATTTTTCTCTTTATGAGAATATCCCGCGTGTCACGCTACATCAGTGTTTTTTCAGTGATGAGGTAGAGTTAATAGAAAATACAATTAAGAGCAAAGTAGAAGATAGACTGCTCATGAGTGATATACTGTGTGAATTAGAAAAAGTGGAGGGTGCGATCAGGCTAACACATCTCAAGATCGAAGAGGCAATAGTAGGGATCGAAGATATCAAAAAACACCCAGAAAAGGTGCTGGTTCCAGACGCAGTAGACTCTCTCATAGAAACTGAGGCGGATATTGAAATGATGCATAATAAACTCTATTTCAAACACGGCAACCTAAAACTGATACGGCATGATTATTATGCGATACTCAAGGAGAGACAAAAACTGTCAGCAAAGTTGCACGATACGATTCATACCATTCTATATGCTACCTCGCCGGAATATCGGGGGCTATGTGCACAGAAGAAGAGTCTCGAGGAGCTCATAAGCACCGCGGTTGAAAATAATGGCGATAAGATCGCAGCAGAAATCATGAAGCGAGAAGACAGATTGGAGGAACTGGAGAATAGATTGCAGGCATTGATGAAACAACGTGAGGAATTGATGAGAAAGAGCAATATCAAGCGTAAAGAAATCGAAAAAACGGTTAGAGCGGAGATAGAAAAGAGTATTATTCCCGATTTTTAGGGATAGATAAATAGTTTTTGTAGAGGTTTAATTTTTTAACTTTTCCCATAAAGCTCTCGCCTCGTATCGTTTCGGGACGGGAGCGTGGAGAAAAAAAGGCGTTAGGGGGTGATATGGAAAATGAAAAGAATCGTAGAAGGTTTGCTCTACGATACAGAGAAAGCAGAGGCGATAAGCACGTACGAGCCATTCTCAGACAGAACAAAATTTCAGTGGTGGCGCGAGACCCTGTACCGCACAAAGAATGGGCGTTATTTCCTGCACGGCGAGGGAGGAGCGATGTCAAAATATGCAAATAAATATCCCGGAGGTGCATCAGGAGGAGAAGTTATAAGAGTCATGACAGAAGACGAAGCGTTTGAGTGGCTGGCAGAATACGACCCGGACAAAGCTTTGGAACTTTTTCCAGAGAGAATAAAGGAGGCATAGACGCATCATTCCCCTTTGAAAGAGAAAGGAGGTGGTGTGAAATGGGAAAAGCACTCATAATTGCAAGATTTATGGACGCAAGAGACAATGAGGTACTCTGGGACACTGCATTCTTCAGCGAGTTGAGCGAGTATGAACTGCAGAAGAAGACGGAAGAGATAGTGAAGAAGTTTGAAAACAGCGGGTTCGATGATTACACCTTTGAGGACATTATAGACGAGCTCAAGAAGCAGAAGCTCGTGGAGGAGCCGGATTTCGGCGTTGATTGGTGCGAGATATTTGTATAAAGCGGGGTTGTCCAAGTCTAATTTTTGTGTATCGCGGTGAGCGGGGCGGGGGCAATGAACCCCGCGTATATATTATTAGGAGGTGATAGACAGAGATGAGAGGGATAAAAAGCTTTTTTAGCGCCGATAAATGGGTTGGGAGATATATCCATCTCAGGGAGGCAAAGATACTGGAAGCTCTAAAAAAAGAGTCTATTAGTGTAAAAGCGCCTAGGTATCCTATGAACAAGGTCCGGATCAGAATAAGATGGCAGAACTGGTCAAAGGTAGACGTGAAACTAGCAAAAGTGTTCCTGAGGGTATATGTGAACGATGCACCGTTGAGAGTGATACAGTGGGATGAAAAAGAGATACCATACTATCCAAGCAATTGGTACCAAGAAAAAGAAATAAGTATTCACGGAGGTAAAAACTACAGTTTGCCAAAAAACCATGACGGATTCCTAGACATTTTCGTGAACATTCCACCATACATAGACATCGATAAAGCGGTTCGTATTGTGATTCTGGGATATTTAACATTGAGTTCGTGCTTTGGACACTTTGATGAACTAGTGAATTACACTTTAACAGTAGAACCTGAGGAGTGGAAATAGAGAGGGGTATAAAAATGAGAGTTTGAACTAGGAGGTGATAAAACGATGTATCTCGTAAAACTGATACTGAGTAGTAGCGAAATTGTCGAGAGCAGTAGATATATCGATGAGTGGACAAAGGAATTGCGACTGAAATACGATAAAGAAACAAGACAGAAGATAGAGTATGTAAGGGACAAATATCGGAGGCTGGCATATCAGGATGCGGTTCAATTCCACGGTCTGCACCTCGTAAGCGATGACAAACTGGATGAAATTCGCGCAGTTGCAAGAGAAGCAAATACTGAGATGCAGGCGATTGCACCCGATTTATATGCGAAGCTTGTGGCGGTACCGATAAGTGAAGAAACAATAAGAGAGGGCGAGTTATACGAACAAATATACTACGCAATCCTAGCACAGATGAGTAAAACATTGTTGGATCACATAAAAAACTTGAAGTCAGATACGCCTTCAAAGCGCACACGGAAGACGTTGTCAAATCTACTCGATAAGTTCGAGGAGTTGAACATACTGGGCGACAGGCGCATAACAGAGAAGATACGGGAGATTCGCAAGATAGTGAATATGCGGACGGACGAGATAAAGAAGACGATAATGGCTGACTTAGACTATGTGCTGGAACAGCTTGAAAAGTTATGAGAGTTAGGAGAGTTGGAAAGACTTACAAGTTTTTATAGTTTTTTTCCCACAAAGCTTCCGCCTCTTCTCGCAAGGGACGGGAGCGTGGAGAAAAAAGTTAGGAGGTAAAAATGAAAGCAAAATGCGACTATTGTGAGAGGGAAGCGATAGGTTGGATGTTGTATGAGGGGTTACACCGAGTATGTGGAAGGCATAAGAGGGTGATAGAAGAGCTGGCAAAGAAAGGTTTGCAAGGCACTGACTTCCAAGAAGAATTGAAAAAGACGAAAGGAGAAGGCACGCGGTATAAAAATAAAGGAGAATAGCGAAAATGGGAGAAAATGTTGAAAACGTTGAGGTTTACTTTGACGGTGCATGTGAACCAGTCAATCCCGGGGGAATCGCTACCTTTGGCTTTGTTATATACAAAAACGGAGAAACATTGAAAACGGAAAAGGGATTAGCGTGCAAACCATTCTCAAGTTATGCGTCAAATAATGTCGCTGAATACACTGCAATGATAAAGGCTTTGGAGTTCATGGTCAAGAATGGACTATGTGGCGAGCATGTGCATGTAACCGTAAAAGGAGATAGCCAGTTGACTATCAGGCAGATGAACGGTATATACGCCGTGAGGGCGCCGCGGATAATACCGTTATTCAAAAGAGCTAAAGAGCTCACTAAAAACATCAAACACATACGGTTCGTTTGGGTGCCTCGTGAACAAAACACAGTTGCTGATGAGTTAAGTCATCAAGCATATACGGAATATGTGGATACACATCCAGAAATAAGAGACAAAATCATATCTTACGGTGCAACAGAGAAGCAAAAAGCGCTCATGGACAGATTGAAGATAAAGTACGACAAATATATTTCAAAACGAGAAGCGAGCAGGTTGATAAGAAGGAAGTTAGGAGGGAGGAAAACTGATGAAAAAACTAAATATTCTAATGGAAGTCCCTTTTGACGAAATAACTCCCGAAGAAATCGCTCAATACGAAAACAACCCTAATGTAGAAATTAAAGTCGACGGGGACAGTCAGACAGTTCTCATATTAAAGAAGCAGTATTAATTTTCGCTTTTAGGCAAGGAGGGATAAAAATGGCGGTTTGGGAGTTACATCCTGCGAGTAACAAGAAGTTAGTGGTTTCACTGGATGCTGATACACAGAAGGAAGCAATTGCGAAAGCAAAAAAGCTCGTTTACGAGCGTGAAGGCAAGAGATACAAAAAGTGGGTGTGCAGTCAAGCCAGCACTCCCGAATTATTGGTGGAAAGTGAAGAAGATAAGAAAGAAAAAGAGGGTATTATAAAACAGAGGAGGTGATGAAGAAGAATGCACGCACTGATTTATGCCATTGTATATGCACATAACGAGGAAGAAGCACTGGAAAAAGCGAAAAACATATTTGCGGATTTGGTTGAAAGAAACGTTTTCGACTATTTCGCGACATTTGATATGACACCCTTTTCGCCGAGAGACAGATGGGGTAATATTCCCGCTGTAATGAATGCGCTGCACCCGGATGCGATGAAAAGGATAAGTGATGCAATGGATATGACATGGAAAGAATTCAAAGAGAATATCACGACAGTGCGGAAGTTACTCGATACGTATACGGACGAGGAGATTTTCGAGGAGGAGGCAAAAGTAGAGAAGAGCAAAGAATTTAACCCGATACACATAGCACGCCACTATTTTGACTGCGTCGCTCGCAGCGAAGGTCCTGGGGTGTTTCTCTATGACAACGACGGTGCGGGCATCACGTCACGGCGGGTTCTAAAATACGTAATGAACAAATGGAATGACAAGGAGTATGAGGATTTGGATATTTGGCTTGTTCCTGCGGATGTCCATTTTTAAAATAAAAACTGTTAGGAGGTGGGTGTGAAATGAATATTGAAGAGTTTAAGGAAAGGTTGAAGAAAATTTACAGGGCGAATATACCAGTCTTTCTATGGGGTGGTGCGGGGATCGGCAAAAGCTCAGCTATCAAACAAGTCGCCGAGGAACTCAACATAGAATGCATAGACATAAGGTTGTCTCTACTCGACCCTTCAGACTTGCGTGGGCTGCCGAGATTTCGTAGAAGTTCAGAGACAGTTTTACTCGCGGCAATTCTACAAAAGATGTACGATATGGGCATTATGGAACTGACAGAAAGCGAGATAAAGGATATGGTATTCTCCGATAAGGCATCAGTGGAGTGGACGCCACCGAATTTCCTGCCCATAAAAGGTAAAGGCTTCCTGTTCCTGGACGAATTCAATCAATCAACGGAACTTATCCAGAAAGCCAGTTTACAGCTGATTCTCGATAGAAAGATCGGTGAATACAGTCTGCCAGACGGGTGGCTACCCATTTGTGCAGGTAATCGAAGAGAAGATGGTGCCTTGGTACGTGATAGGCTGGAAGCACCTCTTGAGGATCGCTTTCAGTATTATACGATAGAGCCTGATTTCGGTGTCTGGAAGAAGTGGGCATATAAGAACGATATACATGAAGACATTTTAGCGTTCCTGTCGACGAGACCGGACTACTTATACAAATTCGACCCGAAGCGTACCTCGAAGATGACTTCACCTCGAGGTTGGGAACGCACTTCAAAACTGCTAAAAGTGGGGCTGGACAGTTTTGAGGATATAGCGGGCTCGATAGGCGAGGGTGTAGCAACGGAATTCATTGCATTCAGGAATTTACGGAAAGAACTGCCCGATATAAATGCAATATTGAGAGGCGAAAGCGTGGAGATGCCGGGACCTGATAAGATAGATATCGTGCACTTTACTATACAGGCATGTCTCGCGGCAATTAAAAAGTCCGAAAAGAAGAAGAAACCGTCAATAGGCTTCTTCAAGTGGCTGCGTCAGGTTAATGAGGTGTTTGGTGCTGAGCTCGTGACAGTCGGCGTAAAGGACTACGCAATGGCATTCCCAGACTATATTAAGAATGTGATGGGCACGCAAGAATATAAAGAAACTGTGAAAATTATCGGTGATGTGATATTTGGATGAAAGAAATGGAAGAAGTAGAAGAAGAAAACAGAAAACTGAAGGAAGCGATATACATGGTAAACTCTTTAGGGATGTATTCGCAGAACTACTGGCTGTCGCAGCTCGTGCACGCTATCGAGCGTGGAAACTTGGACGATTTTCTCAAAGATATCAAGGAGCCGATGGAGAGGAGTCAAGCCTGCCGCAGAGCGGCGATAGAAAACTACGAGTTATGCGAAGAAATTGAGAAGAGGGGGTTTAAGAGGTTAAGTGATAATAAGGCTATTGTATATTGTGAATATTATTCCCAAAGATCCCCCCATGGATACTCGATCTATCAACTGAAACTTTTTGCAGTAAAAATAAAGAAATCTGATATTGTAATGCGCCAACTCCGTCCGTCACAGGTAAGAGCTTTTGTGAAAGGTAGAGTAGGGTTCTCAAAGGAGCATTGTATAAACACAGAGCAGTTACTAGAACTTCTCTCCATTAACGAAATCCGCAATGCAATATTCAAAGCCTTCCCTGATAAAATAGAAGAAATAAAAAACATCATAGTAACAAAACTTGCAACGGAAAGAAAAAAGGGTGATTAATGTCAAATAGGGTGATATGAAAACGGTAAAACCACAGCTATTCTGCACGGAAAAAGAAGAATTCGGAGAGATAGAGCCAGTCAAGAACACAAAATTCGTGAAGCCGCTAGGCGGACTGTGGACATCCACATATACTCCAGAGAAGCGATATCCGAGTGCTTGGATTGAATGGTGTGTCCACGAGATGCCACAGTGGCTTGAAGATATTAACTGTTTTCTTCTTGTTCCGAGAGAGGATGCGCGTGTGTACGTTATCGATTCCTATGCGGATCTCGCGCGCCTTTACGAAAGATTCGGGATTAGCAAAGAACTCGGTTTCACAGTAATGGACTGGGAAGAGATAGCGAAGCATTATGATGGAGTTATGCTGACTGAGAAGGGAGAAGTGGATACGAGATTCAGCCGCCCTTTATCACTATACGGGTGGGACTGCGAATCAACAATCTGGTTCAGGAATGTCTTTAAAAGCATTAAGAAAATCAAAATCCGAATAAAGAAAAGAGAAGAAGAATAAACGAATCTGACCAAGAGTTTGCCTCGGGATTGAATAACACAAATCTTGACTACCTCTCTCGGAGGTGAAATTAAATAGTATGGAAGAAAAAAATTACGAAGTGAGCATTACAGAGACTGGCAGTATAGTCTTCCACGGTGAGAGATACCTGTTCTATATCTCACTGTTTACCTCTTTGTATACAAATGAGATACATGTGCCAATACCAGATACCGGATCTAAGAAAAGAGTTGTAATCACCATACGCCACGATACATTCAAGAAAATTGTGGATTTTCTTGCACACTATAAAGGCGAACTGGATGCAATAAAAGTGGACAATGGGGCTATTATCACACTGGATATAAAAGAAGGCAAAGAGACACCTTTGGAATGGTATGTCTTTAAGCTCAAGAGAAAAGACGTTGAGTGTTATAAGATAGATGGAACGAGCACGTCTATCGGAACTATAATCGGCAATGGATACATCCATCGCCTTGATAAGCACTACCTTATTGATATAGAGAAAGTTCCTTATGATGCGATTCAAACATTCCTTTCCCTCTATAACGAGGTGGAGAAGAAACAAATAAAGAACCTTTTGATATCAAAAATGCTCATCAAGAATTAAAGGAGGTGAGGAGATGGAAATAGGAAGTAAAGAGATAATAACGAGAGCGAGAACGAGGTTGATACTACGCCAGCCATTCTTTGGTGTGGTTGCATCGTATCTCAAACCAGCGGAATTGAGGGGCATGCCATTCCCTGCCGGTACCGATGGTGAGCGGCTGTACTATAATCCTGAAATGATAAAGGATACACCCATCGACGAAGTGGAGACGATTATCGCCCATGAGATTCTGCATTGTGCGTTTCTGCATCATCTGCGAAGAGGCAACAGAGAAAGAATGCGCTGGAGTATCGCAGCGGATCTTTCAATCAATCCCATACTCGTAGATGCGGGTTTTAAACTGCCAGAAAGAGCTCTGTACCGTGAGGAATACTCGGGAATGAGTGCAGAACAAATATATGAAAGAATCAGAACAGAGAAAATCGATGATGGAGTTTATATCATAAAAGATATAAAAGACGGCGATATACTCGACGGTGTTATAATAGACGAGCACAAACTCTGGGAGAGGGCAGTAGAAAAGCTCAGTGAAGCAGAAAAAAAGAAAATGGAGGAGAAATGGCGAGAGCGGATTGTTAGAGCTGCAGAGGTTGCAAAGCTACAAGGCTCATTACCCGCAGGACTCAAAAGGTGTGTGGACGAATTGATTTCACCAAGGCTCAACTGGCGGGATTTACTGAGGATGTATATCAGTGAAAAGATACATGACGATTATACATGGATGCGACCGCAGAAGAAGTTGTATATACATGGAATCTACTATCCGGCGATAGAAAATGGCGAAGGAATTGAAATGGCTATTGGTTTGGACACCAGTGGCAGTATCACGGGGAAAGAATTAAGAGATTTCATCTCTGAATTACAGGGTATTGTCAGTAGTTTCAAGCGTTTTCGCATACACGCATTTGCAGTTGATGCGAAAATACAGACATATAAGGTTATTAAAAGTCTTGACGACTTTAACGATTTTAAAGTGGATATAAAAGGTGGTGGCGGTACTGTATTCAGCGAGGTATTTGAGAAGATAGAGGAAGAACAACTGAATATCAAAATTATGATATGGATGACCGATTTATTCGCTTCCGGTATCCCCAAAGATGCACCACCATACGATATTATATGGCTGGTACCACGTGAACACGGCAACCCGCCACCTTATGGCGAAATGATAGAGTTTGAGTAGGAGGTGAGGAAAATGTTTGTGTCTTGTTACAAACTCGAGCGTGAGCTACAGCATACCCTTGTAGTGACGAATTTTTTCTCACTTATCGACGATGACGGTAAGATCGTAGAAGTGTTCAAAACAACGGCGGGCTCATGTCTATCTGATACTGCTTTTACATTTTTATTTACAGGTAAAAAGCCACAGATACATGTGGGACCCGGAGCATTCCTCGCCACGGCAGATGAGGATGATAAATTGTTCTTCGAGATGACGAAAATTATACCGGGAAGAAAATGGTCTGTCTGGAACAAAGCACATGAAATGCTATTGAATGGCAAGAGTAAAAAGGAAGTCTTGGAGTTTCTGAAGCTAAATGCAGTAACGATAGAAGCAACAGCGCAAAAAAGAAACTTTCTATGCCCATAAAAACTTTATATATATTATTATATATATAATCGCTTTTCATATATTTGGTGAGAGTATAAAATGGAAGAGCTAGTGGATGTGAGAAGAGGGATATATTGGGGATGTAGAAGTAAAAAAAGCAATTTTCCGACTTCAATGATGATCAGTGTCCCCTCTGAAGCGAGGGAGATACTCGGGATAGAGCCGCCAGCCAGACCAAAATTTAAAGTGCTGGTGGACAGAGAGAGACGGCGGATAATATATGAACTTCAAGATATAGAAGAGGAATAATCTATCTGCTGTCTCAAACGGTGACCATGAGCGAACTTCTACCGCCTGAGGTGGGGGAGGGAGAGGTACTCCCTCCCATTGTTAGAATCGGCGATGCTTTTGAATTGGTGAAAACACTGAAGGACGAGTCCATACAGATGTTCTGTTGCTCACCACCCTACTGGAGTCTGAGAAAATATCTCCCCGATGACAGCCCACTTAAACCAAAAGAGATAGGAAATGAGAGTACGCCAGAGGAATATATTTCCAGACTGGGTGATCTTTTTGAGCTGATATGGTATAAGTTAAAGAAAGACGGTGCGGGGTATATCGTCATTGGCGATGCTTATTTGGGCTCTGCACAAGCAAAGAAAGGCACATGGCGAAAGCCGAAACAGGCAGCACTTATCCCCTGCCGACTCGCCATAGAACTGCAAAACCGTGGATACTGGGTGTACAACGAAATTCGGTGGGTCAAAGTTAATCCTCTATGTGAAAATGTACAACACAGATATGCAAGGGCAACTGAGACCATCCTCTATGTCGGCAAGAGTGCAGACCCATACTTTGACATAGATGCAATAAAAGAACCCATCGCTGAATCGACACTTAAACGCTTTATGTTCGCAATGCGTAAGGAGAAAGGATTTTTACATGCTATATACGATAACGATAAAGAGACAAAGACATTGAAGGCACTACGAGACCCAAATAGTCTTGTCGGCTATCCGAAATATGTAACAAAGGCGTTTGAGGAGTTCTGGAGAGGTATGGAGTGCACACTCTATGGAGGGACAAAACAGCTGACACTGACAGGTGAGTTTTCAGGTGATAAGCTGAAGAATGAAAAACCTGATAAGTGGAAGAAGTTAAAGGAGATAACGGGGGGGAGAATCCAGCACGGTTGGTATAAAGATGGTTACAAAGGGATAGAACAGAAATCGATATTAAGGAATCCGAGGGATGTATTCGTTTGCCCTACAAAGAGTTTTCACGGAATGCACTATGCCGTATATCCGCCTGAGTTGATTGTAAAGCCTATATTGGCGTCATCCCGACCGGGTGACTGGGTTCTGGATCCTTTCGCGGGTACTGGCACCACCGGTGAAGTTGCACAAAAACTCGGACGAAACTGTATCCTGTTTGAACTGAATCCTGAATACGAGGAGATAATAAAAGAGAGGTGTTTATTAAATTTAAAAAGAATAAGTGATTATGCAAATAAGGGGTGATAGGAGATGAAGATTAAAGAGAGGATAATAGAGAGGTACGAAAGAGTGAAGGAGAGAATAGAGGAGATAGAAAACGAGAACGGGAATTTTATTCTGGCGCTTATCGTAGCTGAGGAGTTCGTTCGGACAACATGAAACTTTAAATATTTTTAAGTTAAATACTACTAGTAGAGAGGGAGGTTAAAATGAAAGAGACATATTTAATAATAGCGAAGCGAGGGGGGAAAAAGAAAAGTAGGTTCGTTACAATCGATTTGCAAGCAATGTTGCGTGATATAATCAGCAAAGTCAAGAAACGCAGTAAATAGAAGAAAATTATTACAGCAGTTCCATGCCTGTAAAAATCCTGATACTAGAACTCGATACAATATGTGAGAGAATAGAGGATCTACACGATTTTTGGGACGACTTTATTTCCTTTCTAACTATGACAGAGTATGGCTATGTCGTAGAGGCTTTTCATGAACATCCAGATTTTTTGAAGAAAGTGTCTCCCTGTTTGTATAATTTAGCACCGACATTAGAATCAATATTGAAAATAGGAGACGAAGAATGGAAAGAAGAATTAATAAGAATACATAAGCGAATTCGAGGGGAAATAAAAAGACTCTGGGATAATTCAGGTGAGATAATAATAAACAGCTACGAAAATCTAATATACGATATTACGGGCTCTGACGAGATTAGAGAGATTTATAGAAGAGAAGTGGTGGAGCCAATTATGGCAGAAATGGAAAATATCAAAAGAGTATTTGGATGGCGAATTAAGTTGAATAATATCCTATTTGAATCCACAACGGAGTGGTTTAAAGAAATTGAAAAATTGGTGATGGGGGGATAAGTTTTGAAGGTAAAAGTCTTGATGGTAGATCTCATATATAAGAGGGTGGAAGAGTTGTACGGGTTTTGGATGGAGTTTCTTCTTGTAATAGAAGATCTACATATAACTCGTAAGTATGAACTGTATCTACTTTCAATTAAGACATTATTTTTGGAAATTATTCCTAAATATCACGATTTTATGAGAAAGGTATCCCCTCTCTTATGTGGTATAGCGCCGACGGTAGAATCAATATTGAAAATGGAAGACGAAGAGGAGAAGAAAGAAGAATTAAAGGAAATGATACCGCTAGTCCAAGAGGAAATAGAAAGACTCTGGAACAATATAGAGGATATAATAATAGACAGTTACGAAGATGCATTATATGATGCAACAGATTCCGATGAACTTGTACAGGTTTATAGAAGAGAAGTAGTGACTCCAATTATGGAAGAGATGAAAAAAACTGAAGGAGAAAAATGTGATATAGCGAATTGGTTAAATGAGGTCTTACATGTAAGCATAACGGAGTGGTTTGAAGAAATTGAAAAATTAGTGATGGGGGGATAAGTTTTGAAGGTAAAAATCTTGATAGTGGAACTCGTATATAAGAGAATAGATGAGCTACGTAAGTTTTGGGAAAAGTTTCTTATTGTAATAGAGGGTTTACACACAGCCCGTGAGTATGATGAGTATGTATATTTGTTAGGGTATTATATTGGTGAAGTTTTTTCTAGATATTCGTTTTCAGATTTTTTAAAGAAAGTATCTCCTAATTTATATGGTATAGCGCCGACGATAGATAAAATATTGGATATAGAAGAGGAAGAAAAGAGGGAAGAAGAATTAATGAAAATAATACCACCAATCTTGGAAGAAGTAGAAAGACTTTGGGGTAAGATAGAAGAAATAATAATAGACAGTTACGAAGATGCATTGCGTGATGCAACAGATTCCGATGAACTTGTACGGGCTTATAGAAGAGAAGTAGAAGAATCAGTTATTCCAGAACTTAGAGAGCTAAAAGATAAACGTGAGAGAACGATAGAGTTGAATCTTCTTTTGGCTAATAGTATAATACATTTATTTAGAGAAATTGAAAGGGTAGTGATGGGGGGATAAGTTTTGAAGGTAAAAGTCTTGATGGTACAACTTATATATAAGAGAATAGATGAGCTACGTAAGTTTTGGGAGAAGTTCCTTATTGTAATAGAAGTTCTACATATAGCTCGTGGGTATAAGGAGTATGCACTTTTGTTAGGACATGGACATTATTTTCTTGATATTATTTCTAAATATCCCGATTTTTTGAGAAAAGTATCTCCCTTTTTATATGGTATAGCGCCGATGGTAGAATCAATATTGAAAATGGAAGACGAAAAAGAGAAGGAAGAAGAATTTAGAAAAATAATACCGCTAGTCCAAGAGGAGGTGGAAAGACTCTGGAACAATATAGAAGATATAATAATAGACAGTTACGAAGATGCATTATATGATGCGACTGACTCCGATGAACTTGTACGGGCTTATAGAAGAGAAGTAGAAGAATCGATTATACCAAAACTGAGAGAACTGAAAGATGAAAACAAGCGCGAGAGAATGAAAAATTTAAGTTTTATTTTAGCTACTAGCATAATACATTTATTTAGAGAAATCGAGAGGATAGTAATGTGGAGGTAAGTCCTATGGAAATCTTGATATTAGCTTTTGATGCGCTATATACAGGGGCATGGAGAGTGCATAAGTTTTGGCGCGAATGTATCGAGTCTATAGAGGATAACGACCTTGAAAGGTTTTTAGAAGTTGTTACTTCATATCCAGGCATTGCGAGGAGAGCTTTTCCTTATTTATTTGATTTAGCGCGACGAGCATCAGAAATAGAGGCTCATAGATTGGCAGTAGGAACATTGGAACCGGAAGAGGAGGAAGAATTGAGAAGAATAAAAGAGCAAGTTGAGAAAGAAATGAAGAACCTCTGGGATGTTATAGATATAAAGGTAGTAGATAGTTACGAGGATCTTATACTTCTTACAACAGGCTCCGACGAACTTCGAGAGATTTATAGAGGGGTGATAACAGAAGCAGAGATATTGGAGACCCTTTCGGAAGCGAAGCACGGACACAAATATAGGGGCATGGCGGATGTATGTGGGGAGTTGTACGACATCATTATAAGATGGTTTAAAGAAATTGAATGGACGGTGATGGGAGGGATAAGCCCTACATGGAAATCCTGATACTGGATCTCGATACAATATATAGGAGATTAGAAGATCTACATAATTTTTTGGACGGCTTTATTTTCTTTTTTTTTTTAAGTATGTCAGACTATGAGTATATCGTAGGGGCTTTTCATAAACATCCAGATTTTTTGAAGAAAGTGTCCCCTTATTTATATAGTTTAGCGCCGGCGATAGATACAATATTGAGAATAGAAGACAAGGAAGAGAGAAAAAAAGAATTAAAAAGGATACAAGAACTAACTCGGGGAGAAATAAATAGACTCTGGGATAATTTGGGTGAAACAATAATAAATAGCTATGAAGACCTGATATATGATATAACGGGCTCCAAAGAGATTAGAGAGATTTGTAAAAGAGAAGTAACGGTACCCTTTATAACGAGAGGAATGAAACAAGTCAAAAAAGAAAAATATGAATGGGCAGAATGGTTGAATGATGTCTTACTTTCATGCATAACGGAGCTGTTTAGAGAAATCGAAAGATTGGCGATGGGGGGAGGATAGTTTTGGCGGTAAAAATCTTAATACTGGAGCTCGATGTGATATATAAGAGAATAGACGACCTACATGATTTTTGGGGCGACTTTATTTCCTTTCTAAGTATAGGAGACTATGACTATCTTATACGTACTTTCCATGACTTTCCAGATTTTCTGAAAAAAGTATCCCCCTATTTGTATGGTCTAGCACCAACATTAGGATCAATAGCGGAAGGGGAAGAGGAAGTAGAGAGAAAAAAAGAATTAAAAAGGATACATGAGCTAACTTGGGGAGAAATAAAAAGACTTAAAGATAATCTAGAAGAATTAATAATAAACAGCTATGAAGATCTGATATATGATATGACGGGCTCTGACGAGATTAAAGAGATTTGTAGAAGAGAAGTGGTGATACCGGTTATAGAAGAGATGAAAAAAATTAAAAAAGAAAAAATTGAGATGGCGGATTGGTTGAATGATATCTTACATGTATGCATAAATGAGTTGTTCAGAGAAATTGAATGGATGGCGATGGGGAGGTATGTCTACGGTACTGAAATTGGAGGATTAGGAGGATAGATCTGTGCCAGTTAAGATAATAATACTGGATTTCAACGCATTTACTGAAAAAGCTAAGGAGCTGCGGATGATCTGGCGTTATTACATTACAGCTGAAGAGTGGGAAAGCTACGATTGCCTTATAGATGCTTTTTATTTTTATCCGACCGCAAGGAAGCTCTTCCCTCATCTTTTCGATTTAGTTAAGCAACTAGATCGGTTAACAACACGTGAAAAAGAACTAATAGAACTTGAGGTAGTAGAAGAATTGAGAAAAATAGAAGAAGAAAAAGAAAGAATAAAAGGAAAGATATGGGAGGAAGCGGAAAGCATATGGAGCACCATAGATACAAAGGTTATAGACAGTTTTAAAGACCTTATACGAAATGTAACAGGCTCCGATGAGTTAGCTGATATTTATGGAAGAGAAGTAGAGAGCGCAAACATAGTAAATTTAATTAGAAAGGCGAAATACGAGCATGATTATAGAGAGATGGAGCATATTATATGTGAACAGTTGTATGATACTACAGTAAGATGGTTTCGAGATATTGTGAGATCAGCAGGGATCTGAAAAGAGAATGACAAACAAACGCACATGGAAGAAGTTAGAGCAGCGTGTGTGTGAGAAATTTTCGGGAAAGCGTACGCCATTGTCCGGTAGAAATAGCCAGCACGGAACGGCTGCGGACTGCATCAAGACGGCGTTTCCACAATTGTTTATCGAGATAAAACTCCGTGCTTCTTTCTTGCACCATCGGTTATTCAAGGGCGTGGCGAAGAAGGCAAAGGCGGAAAAGAAAATACCCATCCTCGTGACACATGTAAAAAATGAAAAAGGTGAGTTAGTGGTATTGAGGATTGAGGATTTTATAAAACTTATAAAAAAATAACTGAAGTGGATGCTATTCAAGAAATGAAATAGGAGGTAAAAAGAAAAAAAAATGAATGTGGAAGAATGGGTAAGAAAAAATGTAAAATGCTGTGCATGCGGTAAGTCGCTAAAAAAGAGCAAACACATTAATGGCATACTGTTAGAGCGAAAAGCGAAGTGGGAGAATAATACGTGGGGTAACGTTATAGCAGGGATATCGGGTTATGCAATCGCAATCGTCTGCGATGAGTGCGTTAAGAAGAGAGTTGAACCGAAGTTTGCGGTAGAATGGAGTGATGATAAAAAAGAAGTGCGATACCATCCTGTGGACGAACTTGAACCCATGTCAGACAAGGAGAAGTCATTATTGGAGATGTTGCGAGAGGGTATGATGGGGAGAGCTTTGGCGGGATGAACAGTGAAAACTTTAAATAAACTTTAAGTTTTATCTCAATTATTTAATAGTAAAATGAGGATAAAGTCGGACTTGGAGGAGCACTCTTGCAACATGGAATTCTCTTATGCCTCACATGCCATCTTATCTAAAGGCGCACTCACATTCGTGAGAATAAAAAGAAAATTATATCCAAAACCGCTCCTAAGCTTCTCTTTAGATGGTTACTACTCCCTCTTTCACCGGCAAATGAATTATATAACTCTAATCTACTCACTAGAATACATAATACCAAAAACAAAACCGGTCTTATATTTCTATCCCTTCTTCCTGAGACAGTCCTTTGAAGATTTTGATGCGTACTATGCTCAGTTGTTTTGGGAAACGGAAATATTCACCACAAAAGAAATTCCAGTATCGGACGCAGAATTCCAAATCCTTTACAGAGCCAGAGATCCTTTCCCCTCAATTAAAACCTTATCGGTTCTCCCGGATCGGAAAACCACCTCCTTAGAAAATTACGCAACCTACTTACTTTCGTCATCAAAAGACATATCCCTGACGTATGTAACAGACGACAAAAACCTAAAAGCGATAATTAATATCATAGACATTTACAACAAGTCAGTTTGTGAGCTATATAATATAGATTACGAGATTGCGAAAATCAAAGCATATCAAACATTGCATCCTCTCTATCTAAAAACTCTTAGAAAACTAAGATGGGACGAATCACCGTTAAAGGGATAATGAGTGTGATAAAAACCATTTAAAAAGGAGTTAAGCTCCTCAATAGGAGGTTAGGGGGTGATGTGGAAAAGAATATAGAGTAGTGGACGTGTCGCAGGTGACAGTTACGGTGCATCAATGATACGAGATGACTTCCTATGTAACTGCCCAATCCTCGAATAGAAGTAATGAGTTGCGGTGCATCAATGATATGAGATAACGTAGAAATACCTATGGCAGTACGGGCATTGCTTGACTAAGTCACGGTATATCTATGATATGAAATAACCTCTCTTCTCCAACACCTGCCTTAAAAAAACAATGTCGCGGTGTATCTATGATATGAGATAACTCACACTCTTCTAAGAGCCTACTTATTTTCACTCATTTGTCACGGTGTATCTATGATATGAGATAACCATCGGATTTTTCCCTTTACCCACTTCCCTCTTTTCAGTCACGGTGTATCTATGATATGAGATAACTATGCACTGATTGTCTCAAAGAACGGCGACACGTCCACGTCACCACGGCGCATCAATGATACGAGATGACCTCTTCATACCAGCTCTTTTGCGGATATCAATATCTACGATACGAGATAGCGGCGGAGATGCAGTTCGGTCTTTCCTAAGGATGTGACACCAACGATACGAGGTGGCAAAATGTTATCAACCACAACAATCACTGCGCCCCGAAAGCATCGATGATAGGAGATGACGACTTTTTTCCACTCACTTCCTATTTTTTCTCTTTGTGTGGTAAAACAAAAAATATAAGAGGGAAATAGGAGTTCTGAGAACACTCCCCTTCCCTTTATATTGTAAACCTTTCTCGAAGTTCTTCGTCAGTCAATTCCCCGTGTACCCTCTGGAACTCTTCCACTTCTTTCCGTAAGTTTGGGTCCTTCCACATTTCATCAAGCTTCTTTTCTATTGCTTTTATTTTTCTCCATCTTTCTTCTTCCATCTCCAAAACACCTCTTTTTAAAATATTATAAAATAATGTATATATATTATTTAATGGTGAGCATGAACAATAAAGAAAAAACTGAAAAGGGGATAATTGAAGAGCCCACGACAAAATACAGTCAAGAACCCGCCGTTAAAACGGCGGGCTTGCGAGTGCCGGGGCTCGCAACGCAAGTCTTGACTAGCCTCAGCCAGGGCGAGAAGCCATCGGGCTACGTCACAGGAGGATATTCACCCCGGGGTGCTTCCCCAGCTCCGGGCTCTGAAGGTCGCTCCACCCCGGCTGGAGAGGTCCGAAAGGACGACACGCCTCCTGCTGACATTGGCGAGGGGACGCTTTCGGTACCCCGTGAGCAGGATGGGAGAGCGGGATTATCTCCCGCTTACTCTCCCCGAGAAGCAGAAAAGGAGCGAGGAGGTGAGAGGGTGAATTCCTCACACCGTCAATACGGTGTGTCTCCTTCGCCCGTGTCCTATGAAATGTCCTGAATGTGGTTCTGAAAATTTAATAAAAGATCCTTCACGCGGGGAGATTTATTGTGCCGATTGTGGGGTAGTGATAGAAGAAGAACTTGTGGATCAGAGAGCAGAATGGCGCTCTTACAGTAATGAAGAATTCATGAAACGGGCTAGAACAGGCCCACCTACGAATCCTATGTTTTACGACAAAGGTCTGAGTACGAGAACACCAAAAAGTCTCGTGCACTCACAGCGGCTGCGAAAAACGTTGGATATAAGAGGGAATGAAAGAGAAACCTCATTCGCACTTGGCGAGATAGAGAGAATGGGAAGTGCACTCAAACTACCGAGAGAAATTATGGAAGAGACAGCTTTGCTATACCGAAAAGCAGCCAGACAAGATATGCTAAAAGGACAAAAGATAGAAGAGTTGCTCTCTGCAATGCTGTATATTGTGTGCAGGCAATATCATGTACCAAGGACATTTCACGAGATTGCAGAGGTTTCACGGGTACCATTAGAAAGAATAAGAAGAGCGTATTTCTATATCAAACGCAAACTCGGGATAAATCTTATGCCGCCACAGCCAGAGGAGTATGTAGCGAGATTCTGCTCCAAGTTGGGGTATAATAAAGATATAGAAACAAAAGCAATAAAAATATTAAAAAAAATTGATTACATCTCAAAAGGCTGGAGTCCAAATAGCGTCGCTGCAACTGCAATATACCTCGCTGCAAGAATGAACCCCAACACGGTTGCTGTAAGAGCAGAGATAGCAAGAGTTGCAGGTACGACTTCAACTACTATTTCTAATCAGGTAAAAAAACTGGAGAAAGATAGATGCTTTGTTATAACATACTCTACTCCGTGAAGTACGAACCTCCCGGCCCACAAAGGATGTGTGAGGTTATTTGTAATCTCACCGCCGTTGGGTGTTTACGTGTCGGGGGTTAAGAGGTGAAGAACGATGACAGGAAGGGCAAAAGGTTGTCAGCTCTTATCATTGCTGTCTGTGGCAGTTTGGAGGCGAGAACAAAGACATGAAGAACAGCAAGCGGTCAGCTCCTATCATCGCTTTTTAAGAGTAGGAGGAACAGAAGCGAGTGGTCACCTCTTATCAGCGGTGTTATGTTGTTAGGTCTTTAGGAAAAAGCGCTCGCTTGATAATAAGCTCGCCGTTTCTGTTTGTGGCGTATATTATACTGTCTCCTACTCTCCCGATAATCAGCACTTCGTCTGGTGCGAGCTTTTCGTAAATGTATTCTTCAGTCATCACCCCTTCTCTTCTATTCTTACTGACCTGTACCAACCATTCGGGAAATTCATGCTTTCAGCCTTAACGCTCGCTTGTGGGTTTGCTTTTGCGAACTGCTCGACCGAGGCTTGGAACTCTTCTTCAGTCCCGCTAAGTGAGATTGCCGGCAGTGCCAGTGCGCTTTTGCTCTTTTTCAATGCTTTTCGTCTCGCTTCGTAGTATTCTTCCCGTGCCTTCTCCAGATTCTCGCGCGCCTTCTTTACCTCCTCCGGTTCTTCACCCCAGAACCAATCAAAAAACGGGTCAAGTCGAAGATGCTCATGCCTGCATCACCTCCTGAATCTTCTCGCATTCACATCCTCTATCAAGAGAGGGCACATAATTTTCCCTTGCATGACCTCCTTTGACGGTTTTCCTATTATATTTCCGTGCCCGTCAACCAAACGCCACTTCCTCCTCCTTATTTTTCCTTTATACCAGTAAAAGTTTCTGAACACTTTCGCATCACCTCCTTTTGCTATTTGTTTGGCTTTTATTTACACTAACCCCAGCAGTTTTCTCGCAAGATATAGGCAATCATACGCATCTAGAACGCCATCACCACTTACTTCACCTGAGCATACCTCTTCATAGCCAGATAGACCAACAAGATAGCGAGCGAGATAGCAAGAATCCCAAGCATCAACATCCATATCCCCGGAGTAATCGCCTTTGAGCGCAATACGAAATGTAGCGTTGGTTACATTGTAGTCCATAGGAGAACCACTATTATTTTTCATGGTGATGACAGTTACATTTAGCCATGTCCTCGTACAGTAATCGCCAACCGCCTGAGTAGAAAAGATAAATGTTGTGTTCCCTGCTCCCGCCGCTCCGGTTTGATAGCCTATGAATTCAATCCAGCCTTCTGATGAGTGCTCTGTATTTGCTACGAGAACATCAAAGCCATTCTGTTGTGTAACTGATGTTATATTACAGACCGTAGGGTCGTAGTCAATACGGAGATGAATAGCACCAAGAGGTTCTGCGGTATTAAGTGCCAATTGTATGTCTACCACTTCCCCCGGGAGTGCATAATATTCCTCGACTGGAACGATTTCAGCAGAAGCCCCTGCGGATGGTATAGCGATAATGCCTATTACGAATGCCGCCAGTAGAACTAAAATTCCCGCTTTCATCATTCCTATCATAATATATTAAGTTTGTCTTTGAGTATTTAAAGCTTAATTGAAAATTAAAATATATTTATATACCGCACGATTACCTGCATAATCGGATACAACAAGCGTAATATTATATTCCCCGGGTGCCCAGTAGCGGTTTATTGATAATCTGTAAACAGGATCCTCTTTTACTTTCTTTATCTCCACTTCTTCGGTTATGTCAACACCGTTCATCATAATTTTGATACTTTCAGGGTCAACCCCCGTAGGAGTGGCAACACCGTCCCTCGGATCATATACCAGCAAAGAAAGTTTCCATCCCCCGGCAGGGCGCTCGTAGATTTTCACATTATCGGTCTCAGGGACACTACTGTTAGTAACTTCAGCTTTTTCTATATTATTGCTACCGACAAATCCGGCAGTAGCTATGATGATAAGTAGAAACGTTGCGAGTATTAGTGTTTTTCGCATCATCATAATAAATAATATCCTTTTAAACTATAAATATTTTAGTGCTACGATCACCTTGCGGGGATCTTTACTTTATAAGGTTGTGAGGAATCCAGTTCGTCTATTGTGTTAATGAAGTTTAACAATGCCTTTGTATATGGACTGTTCTCATTTAGCTTTATCATACGGGACTTCCCTATCGTCATTTCGCTCAATATACCCGCCTCTATGAGGTCAGAAACGGCTTTTCTCACCGGCACGTGGCTCTTACCCAACCTCTTGGCAAGCCCGGTGATATTAGTGAGATATTTTCTATTGCTATAAAACAGGAGTATTACTTGGACGTGCGTGCTCTTCCCGAATATCTTCACTAAAACTTCTTCTATCATAGAAATTATTTAATTTAGCTTATTTATTTAAATTTTTATCTCCTCGACTCTCTCGCTCAATTTCAGCAAGGATACGGCGGAGTTCTCTAATTATGGCTGTGTACTCCTGAGCAGCCCGGAAGTTGTTATAGCGTCTATCTATCTGTCTGCGCCGTTCCAACACCTGTATCCGGTTCTTGATTATCTCAATCGCTTTCTCCTGTGTCATTTTCTCCTTCTCCTCCAATAGCATCAATCCACACATCCGCATATCTCTGTTTTCGCCTTATAAAATCCGAATACTCACTTATCAGTTCCCGAAATTGCTCGATAGTTACGCCCTCTGCCAATCTAAATGTTGGTCTAAATGCTGCACCGCTTACAAACTTGATATACCCTGAACTGCCCAATTTGCGAACATGCTTCAGCGCTGTTGCACTATCATATCCCGTGTCTCCCATTATCTTATTAAGATAATAATCAACTGAACCCGCTCGACCACCGTTTGCAATAAACGTCCTGACTATTGCTAAATATGTGTCCTTCAAATGTGAATCACTGGGAGTAATAATACTCTCTTCTAATCGCTCATCCGGCGCCTTCTGCCGTGCCTCACCTTCTTCCATTCTCCTCTTTTTCTCCGCTATCAGCTCCCTTACAGCGTCACTTATCCTTCCCCTACCATATTCCCTCAAGAATGTAATTTCTTCTTCTTCTAACCTTACCGCCATCGTTTTCTTTCCCATTTTTATCTCGCCATATATACATTTATACGTTGTTATATAAAAAGCTTTAACTTTGCATAACAATCATACACCCTAGACGAATGTTAAATTTTTTAATCTTTTAATTTTGACAAATGTAACTCATCATTTTCTCACCTCCTGAAAGTGTTATACGAAAACCATGAAATGTATAACATAAAAGAACTCTTTTCCTTCCTCTATTCCTTGAATAAAGATAGATAGATAGATAGATAGATAGATAGATAGATAGATAGATGTATAGTACCCAAATTTTACGAGTATATATTATATGGCGAAATCGTAAACTTTATATACTCCCTATTTCCTATCAACTTCGCCCCATACACAGAGATCCTCATGATATATGTGTATTGCAATACGTCAAAAAAATGTAGTTTATAGCACGATGGAAAAAGTCTTATTTGCAAAATAAACTCCTAAAATCAGAGATTTTTTGTATAACAAATCCTGATTTTTGTATATAATTCACCCCCTTAGAGTAGAAATATAGGTTTCTAATATTTATCACCTTAGAGATATAGAAGGTTTATATATTTAAAAATTAATATTTATATATAGAGATGTCAACGATAGAGAGAAGGGAAGGGATAGGGATGGACAAACTTGCAAGGATATGGAAATCTAGCCAAGAAAAGCTTCTGGACACCTTTGAGAGGGTGGAAGCTATAGAATTTCTAAGGGATGCAGGTATTATCTCGCAACGTGATTACTGGC
>Ga0190286_1000215_pt1 | contig 27271 bp, 27 predicted proteins | sample 48691834_MG_FD_183241 | JGI IMG/M metagenome (GOLD analysis project Ga0190286, IMG submission 183241) | Hydrothermal vent microbial mat bacterial communities from Southern Trench, Guaymas Basin, Mexico - 4869-18-3-4_MG | ecosystem: Environmental > Aquatic > Marine > Hydrothermal vents >... | reverse complement strand
GTAAGATTAAGAAGATAAGCTATATATTAACTCCTAAGGGTTTTAAAGAAAAAGTTCGTTTAACCTACTATTTCTTAAAACGAGCTGAGGCGGAGTATAATTACTTGAAACAGGAATGGGAGAGATTGAGAACTTACAAAGAGTACAAAGGAGTAGGGCAGGGTAATTTTAGTTAAGAAAGTGTAATTAAATTAATAAATGAATTATGAAAACTTATTTTCGTTCTAGAAAAGAGGAGAAATAAAATTTTATCTTTCTTAGCCTCTATTTTACAGATAATCACTGGGGGGTTAAATATAAAATAGATGGTATTATAATTTTAACTAGGAGGAGGAACGATGCTACAAAAAAAAGCACTTGTATGTGGGGCGGGAGGATTTATTGGTAGTCATCTTGTTAAAAGACTAAAGAAAGAAGGTTTTTGGGTAAGAGGTGTAGATTTAAAGTATCCAGAATTTTCAGAAACAGCAGCTGATGATTTCATTATTGGAGATTTGAGAGATCCTTATGTATGTAGATATGTTACAGATATAAAATTTGATGAAGTCTATCAATTAGCAGCAGATATGGGAGGAGCAGGTTTTGTATTTACTGGAGATAATGACGCCGACATAATGCATAATTCTGCTTTAATAAATCTTAACATGCTGGAAGCTTGTTATAGAAGAAATATAAAAAGAATTTTTTATTCTTCTTCGGCTTGTATGTACCCTAAATATAATCAAGAAGATCCAAATAATCCAAAGTGTTCAGAAGACTCTGTCTATCCAGCTTATCCAGATAGTGAATATGGTTGGGAAAAATTATTCAGTGAAAGATTGTATTTAGCTTTTCATCGCAATTATGGAATGAAGGTAAGAATTGCCAGATATCATAATATTTTTGGTCCTGAAGGAACTTGGCAGGGAGGAAGGGAAAAAGCACCAGCTGCTATATGTAGAAAAGTTGCTATAGCTAAACTTAAAGGTGAAGACTATATTGAAATATGGGGAGATGGAAAACAAACAAGATCTTTCCTTTATATAGATGAATGTATTGAAGGAACATTAAGGTTAATGAGGTCAGATTTTACCGGTCCTGTAAATATTGGATCAGAGGAAATGGTTACAATAAACCAACTTGCTGAAATGATAATGGAAATAGCGGGAGTAAAACTTAGAATCAAACATATTCCAGGCCCTCAGGGTGTGAGAGGAAGAAATTCTGATAATAGATTAATATATGAAAAATTAGGTTGGAAACCCTTAGTTCCTCTGAGAAAGGGACTTGAGATAACATATGCTTGGATAGAAGAACAAGTTAAATTAAAATATCTAAAAAGAAATGAAGAATGAATAAAAAGGAAGCTTTTATGAAAACTTTATCTGTTGTCAGTTTGGGTAAACTTGGTGCATGCACAGCAGCGTGTTTTGCTTATAAGGGTTATAACGTAATAGGTATTGATATTAACAGGAATTTAATAGACGCTATTAATAACGGAAAAGCCCCAATTTGTGAACCAAGGCTTCAGGAGCTAATAACCGCTTCTAAAGGAAGACTAAAAGGCTCTCAGGACTATGAAGAAGCCATAAGCAATTCAGATGTAACCTTTTTGGTTGTGCCTACGCCAAGTAGAGAAGATGGACATTTTTCAGATAAATTTCTAAGGGATGCTTTGAGTTTTCTCTCTCAAGCACTAAAAAAACTTAATAAAAAATATCATCTTTTTGTAATTGTATCTACAGTTTCACCTGGGACTACTGAAGAAAGCCTTATTCCATTAATAGAGGCCGTCTCTGGAAAAAAGTTGAATAAAGACTTTGGGATATGCTATAATCCCGAATTCATTGCCCTTGGAAGTGTTATAACAGATTTTTTAAATCCAGATATGGTGTTAATAGGAGAAAGCGATAAACATGCAGGAGATATACTTGAGGAAATTTACAAAAAAGTTTGCGAAAATAGCCCTTATATTGCAAGGATGTCAATCATAAGCGCAGAGATTACAAAGATAAGCCTCAATTCATATATCACCATGAAAATAAGCTTTGCCAATACCCTTGCAAATATCTGTGAAAAAATAGAAGGGGCAGATATTGATGCAATAACAAGGGCCTTAGGGGCAGACAAGAGAGTTTCGCCTTATTATCTTAAAGGGGGTCCTGCCTATGGAGGCCCCTGCTTCCCTAGGGATAACCGTGCCTTTGCAGCCTTTGCCCAAAAGTATGGATATGAAGCCAAATTGGCTAAGGCAACAGACGAGATGAATCAATATCAAATTAGTCATTTAAAAGAATTAGTCTTAAAGCACCTTCCCGAAGACAGGAAAGTGTCAATTTTAGGGCTTGCTTATAAACCAAATACTCCTGTTATAGAAGAATCAATGGCGATAAAACTTATAGATGCCCTCCTAAAGCATGATATGGAAATTACTGTATATGACCCCCTTGCAATGGACAACACAAAAGCGGCATTTGGTGATGCTATCAAATACGCTTCTTCTCTAAAAGAATGTCTTTCCAGTTCATCTTATTGGATATTCACTTTGCCTTATGATGAGTTTAAGACCATTGATTATATATTTGTTATTCATAACCCTACAATTATTATTGACTGCTGGAGGATGCTTGAGCCAGAAAAATTGGGCGATAAGGTGAGATATATAGCATTGGGGAGAAACAAATAGGGTACGAGGAATAAGGTATGAGAGAAGAGATGGGTGTCGTAAAACAGGTTAGAGAATTCTGGGATCGTCGCCCATGCAACATCCGACACTCACCTAAGCCTGTGGGCACTCGTGAGTATTTTGATGAAGTAGAGGCTCGAAAGTACTTCGTAGAACCCCACATCCCGGTTTTTGCCCAGTTTGAGAGATGGGAGGGCAAGAAGGTGCTTGAGATCGGTTGCGGTATAGGAACGGATTCCGTGAATTTTGCCAGGGCTGGGGCTGACCTTACAGTAGTTGAAATCTCCGAGAAAAGTCTTGAGATATGTAAAAAGAGATTCGAAGTTTACGGGCTTAAAGCACGTTTTTACCTCGGCAATGCAGAGGAATTGAGTTCCTTTGTGCCTATAGAACCCTATGATCTCATTTACTCCTTTGGGGTTATCCATCATACTCCCCATCCCGAAAGAGTCTTCCAAGAAATCCAAAAGTACTGTGGGCCAGATACTGAAATTCGGGTTATGCTCTATTCCAAATGGAGTTGGAAAGTTCTTTGGATTATTCTAAAATATGGTAAAGGGGCATTTTGGCGAGTGAACGAGTTAGTCAGAACCTATTCAGAAGCGCAAACAGGTTATCCTGTCACACACTATTACTCGTTTCGTGACATTCGCTGCTTGATGAAGGATTTTAAGATCATCGAGATGCGTAAGGAGCATATCTTTCCTTATGTTATCGATAAGTATATTAACTATGAATACGAATGGGTCTGGTATTTTCGCTGGATGCCAAAACCTTTATTCCACTGGCTGGAGCGCCACTTTGGCTGGCATACGTTGATAGTGGCAAGGCCTAAAGAACGGTTAAAAAGATGAGCGAAGGATTAAAGATACAAGGTAGTCTATTAGCAAAAAATACAGTCTTGAATTTCGTAGGGCAGGTAGTGCCTCTTTTTGTAGCAGTCATTACTATACCTTTTGTTATTAAAGGTCTAGGAGCCGATCGCTTTGGAATTCTATCCCTCGTTTGGATTATTATTGGGTATTTTAGCATTCTCAACCTGGGCTTGGGTCGAGCAACGACCAAATTTGTAGCAGAGGCATTGGGTAAAGATGAAATTTGGATTGGGAAAACTTGGGTTATGTTTTTCAGTTTGTCTCGCAGAAAAAGGATTCAATGTTATAGGAGTAGATATTGAAGAAAAAGTGGTTGATTTTGTAAACAGAGGTGTCGCTCCTTGGTATGAACCGAGGTTAGATGAACTTTTGAAAAAACATGGAGGAAAAAGGTTAATCGCAACTACCAACCATTCTGAGGCAATAGAAAAAACAGATATCACTTTTATTCTTGTTGCAACGCCGAGTTTGCCGGATGGTAGTTTTTCAAATAGATTCATAGAATCAGCTTTAACTTCTTTAGCAAAATCTCTTTCAACAAGCAAAAAAGAAAAACATCTATTTGTTATTAGTAGCACTGTTATGCCCGAGTCTACTGAGAAAGTTTTTATACCTCTTTTAGAGAAATATAGTGGTCGAAAAATTAATCAGGGATTCTCAGTCTGTTATGATCCTGATTTTGTTGCTCTCGGGAATATAATAAAAGGATTTTTAAAACCAGATTTTGTTGTAATCGGTCAATCTTCAGATGAAGCAGGGAAAATAGTTGAAGGTATCCATAAGAGAATGTGTGAAAATAATCCTCCAATATTTCGTATGTCAATTGTCAATGCAGAATTAGCAAAGGTATGTTTGAATGCCTATATTACTGTAAAGATAAGTTTTGCAAATTCAATAGCAAATTTATGCGAAAAAGTCCCAGGAGCAGATGTTGATGCCATAACAGAAGCAATTGGAGTGGATAAAAGGATTTCTCCTTATTATTTTCGAGGAGGATTATCATTTGGTGGAACTTGTTTTCCAAGAGATATAAGGGCATATAAAACCATCGCTAAAAAGTATGGTGTCCAAGCGGAGATCATACATGCGGTAGATAGGGTGAACAAAATACAAGATGAATTACTTTTTGAAAAGGTTTATTCGGAAGTAAAAAAGAATAATTTTAAAAATGTTGGTATTTTAGGTTTGGCATTTACGACTAATACCTCTGTAATAACCGAATCACCGGCTATTAAACTTATAAAAAGGTTGTTGGAGAAAGATATTGTAGTTTTAGCATATGATAGATTGGCAATAGATAATACAAGAAATCTCTTTGGAAGCGCGGTTGAGTATGTGGAGTCTCCGGAAGCTTGTCTGTCAAATTCTGAATTATGTGTGATTACTCTTAGAGATGAATATATTAAAAAAACGGTTGAATCTTTCCATCCTAAAACAGATCTTGTGATTGTAGATTGTTGGAGAGTATTGAATAGTGAAAGATTGGATAAAAGAATAAAATTAATTAGCTTTGGTAGGTATAATTTTTAAAGTTTATAAATGGAAATTACAAGACACTTATTAGTTAAAAATACAATTATTAATTTAATTGGCAAGATCATCCCTTTACCAGTCGTTATATTTACAATACCAATAATTGTTCATGGTTTAGGAATTGACAGATATGGTATATATTCTCTTATTTTAATCTTATTAGGAAACTTTTCTGTTTTTGATTTTGGATTTGGTAAAGGAACTACTAAATATATTGCTGAATTTTTAGCATCAAATAAAAAAGATAAAATTATGTCATTGATTTGTTTTTCATTTTTGTTCGTTTTTTTTGTATCCTTACTGATTAGTATTATTTTGTATTCTTATTCTTCTTTTTTTGTCAATTCAATATTCAAGATCCCAGAAAATCTGGCTAAAGAAGCAAATTTAGGATTGAAGATTTGTGCGTTTTTGATAGTTATTAGATTATTAAATATTCTAGTGATAGGAGTAATAGAAGGTTTTTTTAGATTTGATTTATCAAATCTATTTATTATTATCCAAAGAATTTTTCCAAATATTATAATTGTTATAATTATCAAAGTATTTAAAATATTAAACATTTCTAATATTTTGGTTAGCTTATTAGGATTAGAATTATCAACTTTGGGTTTAGGAATATTAGCCATTTTAAAAATTTTAAAAAATCGAAATATAATATTTAATTTAAAATTTAATATATTTACATCTTTTTTAAAGTTTAATTTATGGATTTTCGTTTCTAATATAATATCTACAATTCTCGTGTATTTAGAAAAAATTCTAATAGGAATTTTTATAAGCACGAGTGTTCTCACTTATTATATGATTCCTTATAATTTGGTTTATAAGATTCTTATACTACCGTCTTCATTAACAAAGGTATTATTTCCTTCATATAGTGTATTGTATTTAAAAGATAGAATAAAATTTAAAAAAGTTTTTTTTAGTGGGTTAAAGATCAATTTTTTAATAATGGGTTTTATTGGTGCAATATTTATTATATTCTCTGAGAATATTTTAGTATTTTGGCTTGGAAAAGAATTTACAAAGAGTTCTTTTATTCTTCAATGTCTTACAGTAGGAATATTTTTTGGTTCATTTGCAGGATTATTAGGAGCCATGGTTGAAGGAAGTGGGTATCCTTTCGTGTCAACAATAGGAAATTTTTTACAGCTTCCTTTTTATTTAATATTAGCATATGGTTTAATAGATAAATATAATATCAACGGAGCTGCTATCGCTTGGACTACTAGGATGTTTTTTGTATTATTGATTGGAGTTATTTTTATATTTAAATTACGATTAATAGAGGCGAAAGATTTTATAAAATCTTTTGTTCAAAAAGATTTTCAAAAGAAGTGTCTCATTTTGCTCTTATTTCTTATATTATTTTTATTTTCTTCATTATTAAAAATTAAAGTTTTGATGAATTCTTTATTATCATTTGGATTATTTATATTTTTATCAGGAGCGATTTTTATTAAATTTGTGTTTAATGACGAAATTAAAAAAATAATTAAGTAAGAGTGAAAATTAAATGTGGTATAAGATTTATAATTTGTTAAATAAAAATAAAAATTTAAAAAACTGCCTAAAAAATATACTACCAAAAAAATTACTATTCTATCTAAAAAATATTTTAAGAAAACAAGAAATAGAAAAAATAAAAAGATACAAATATATAAACAGGTATAACTATAAACCTAAAGAAAAAATAAAAATTATTTTTATTGCAGGAGATACTTTACTTAAATATAATGGTGGTACAAAAATATATAATTTATGGACTCAATTATTAAGAGAAAATGGTTACGATGCTTATATAGCTATAAAAGGCAATAAATATGAAAAATGGCTTGTAAATCATCAACCAATAATTAATTATAGTAAAATAGATGATTTTCGGAAAGGAGGATATGAAATAAGATTTGTAACTAGTTGGCTTGATAATCAATATATAACAACAAAGATATTAAAAGAAAAAGAGCAAATTTTCTATATTGATGCAGATCTTAAGTGGACATTAGAATTTAAACACAAACTAGAAAAATTCTTAAAGAAAAATATAATATCTAAGATTGCAACACATTCTAGGTATATTCAAAGTTGGTATATGGCTAATTATGGAATAAAACCAGTTTTGATCAATGAATGGTCAGATGCAAATATATTTCATCCAGATTCTACTAAACGTATAAAAGGTAAATTAGGTTGTATGATTGAAACTGAAGAGGATGAAAGTATATATGAATTCTTACAAAGAAAATGTAAGAAGGAACCATTATGTAGAGATATAATTAAAATTAGTGGAGGTGAAAAAGAAGTAGCAAATATGATGAAAACCATAGATATCTTTGTAGGCTTGAATCAGGGTAAGCATCTTTTATGGGGGGAAGGATGCCCAAGAACCCAACAGGAGGCAATGCATTGTGGCTGTGTTGTTGTTGCTTTTGATGTATTAGGAAATAGGGAATATTTGTATAATAATTGGACAGGAATATTAGTACCTTGTGGGTCAAAAGATGCATTATGGGAAGCAATAAAATATCTGTTGAAAAATGAAGGTTTAAAGGAAAAGCTAAGAGAAAATAGTTTGAATTTAATAAAAAACCTGTTTACCACTAAAGATAAATTTTGTTTAATATCTAAATTTCTAAGTTTAGATGGTTTAACCAAGGAAGAATTTCTTGAGATTTTCAATTATCCATTTTATTTGCATGAAAGCGAAATTCCATTTCTTTCTAAATATGCATATTATGCAAATGATGCTATAGTAGAAATTGGTTGTGCTTTTGGTGGTTCAACTACTATATTTTTACTTAATAAAAAAGATAACGTTAAAGTGTATTCTATTGATCCATTTGTTAAAGATTCAAAAGGTGATTTTATCGCAAATGAATCAATTTGCAAGAAAGCTATAAAGAAGGCATTGAGTAAAAAGGGATGTAAAGAGAGGATTAATGATTGGAAACTATTTGCAGATTACAGTCAAAATGTAGTTAAGAAATGGAATCAAAAGATTGGTTTATTATTCATTGATGGGAGCCATTTTTATGAAGAGGTAAAGAGAGACTTTGAAACTTGGTCAAAATTTGTTAAAAAAGGTGGTTTAATACTTCTACATGATTCAAGAAAAGAAAATATAGATGAAGATAAAGAAGACAAAATTTTCTCACAAGGATATATTGGTCCCACTTTATTAGCAAAGGAAATTGAAAAATCTGATGAATTTGATTTGATTGATATATGTTATTCGATTTCAGTATTTAGGAAGAAATAAATGAAAATTACATTGGCATTTACAATATTTAATAAAGAAGAGTGGGTAGAATCTTTGCTTGAAAGTTGGTTAAGTAATTTATCTTGGAAAAACACATATGAAGTAATAATTGTATTTGATGATTTAAAAGACAGTTCAGATGAAAAGGCAGAAAAATATTTAAGGAACACAGATATCTCATATAAATTTCTTTACGCAGATAATAAGTATGAAATATTTTGCAATAATTTAGCCTTAGAAAATGCAACTGGAGATTACATTGTATTTATTCAAGACGATAATTGGATATATGATAAAAATTGGGATTCATTACTTGTAGATGTTGTAAATTCTATCCCGAATATAGGAGCTATTGGCTTTCTGGCAGGATTGAAAATAATTCCTAATTCCTTTAAAGACATTCTTGAATGGAATATAAAAAGAATACTTAAAAAATTTGGTATATTGAAAAAGGAATTTTTTCCTCCAGTAAAATATGAACGTATTGAAATAAATAGGAAACATAAAGGAGAAAATTTCCCAAGCAATAAGGTAAAAAAAAGATATTCTTTTGGAATATGGCAAGTTCACGCAATTAATAGACCTTTCTCCGTTCAGCGAGAATTGCTTTTAAGGTATGGTGGGTTAGATAGAGATTTTATGCCCCTTTGTGGAGATGATTTAAGTTTGAGTATTAAACTTCTTATCGATGGTAAAGTCAATATATACATCCCATTTGATTTAGTTAATTTAACTTATTCTGAAAAGAAAATATGGAAAAAGGAATTAGCTCAAAAAATTTATAATAAAGCATATTTAAAAATATATAACAAATATAAGCATATTCTGAACTCAAATTTTTTTAATAGAAAAGAAATAAAAATGTTATATCCTCTTAAGATAAAAAATTCAGAGTTACAATTGAATAACCGATGATAACAATATTTACATCACCAAAACCGTTTACTGATAGACATATAAATATGATACAGCGAAATGCTATAAAAAGCTGGTCTATGCTTAAACCAAAGCCGGAAATAATTATCGTTGGAGATGAGGAAGGGACAGAGGAAGTTTGTAAAGAGTTTTCACTTAAACATATAAAAGAAGTTGAAAAAAACAAATACGGGACTCCCATTTTACGGAGTATTTTTGGGTCATCTCAGAAAATAGCAAAAAATTCAATAATGTGCTACATCAACTGCGATATAATACTTATGAATGATTTTATAATTGCGGTTAAGAAAGTTTTGGAAAGATTTGATGATAAGTTTTTGATAATTGGTCAGAGATGGGATGTTGATATTGATTTTGAAATAAATTTTAATGATGGCTGGGAAGAACAAATTAGGAATTACGCTCTTAAAAAAGGGAAATTACATCCTCACACAGGTATAGATTTTTTTGTTTTCAGAAAAGGGCAATATATGGATATACCACCTTTAATCTTTGCAAGATGTATGTGGGATAACTGGCTTGTATATAAGGCAAAAAAAGATAAAATCCCTGTAATCGATGTAACCGAATCCGCTACGATTATTCATCAGAATCACGATTACTCACATTTAAGATGGTCTAATCCCTATAAAAATCCAGAATCGATTTATAACTTAAAACTTGTTGGCGGCTATGAATATGCTTACACAGTTATAGATGCGAATTATAAGTTAGAAAAAGGTAAAATTGTCAGAAAAGCCCCCTCTCTATATACAATTTTTTATAAGATAAAAAGGAAATTTAAGTTTTACAAATTGAAGAGGTTTATAAAAAATATAATTTATGGATAAAAAATGGATAAGAATTATATTGGGATTAATTATCCTTAAACCTATTTTTGATCTTGATTGGAGATGGCCTTTATTTTATATAGGTTCTATAGCTATTCCTTTTCATAGAATTGTAGCATTTATTGTTCCCATTATATTGACTGTAATTTTATTGTTGAAATTATTTTCTTCACATAAAATTAAAACAAACAACAGTATATTTGCTATTTTAGTTTTAATCTGGGTAACATGTTCATTCTTATTGAATCTTAATATTTATTCATTAGATGAGTATTTTAGAACATATAATTTTTTTATTATCTTCCTTACTGTTCCGGTTTTATTAAATTCAAAGCAGGAATTTTTAAGAGCTGGAAAGGTGATGATACTGATCTCCTTAATTCCAACCATATTTTCTTATCTTCAGGTTTTGGGAATTTTTCCATTTTCATATTGGGACTATCTACCAGTTATAGGCAGAGTTGGTAGAGTTTCCGGAGGATATCGCCATCCTACAGGTTATTTAAATTATCTGGTTACTTTATTTCCACTTTTGGTTTATCTATTTGTTAATAAAGCAATATCAAAAGGATTTTTCTGGCTCTGGATATTTTTGACACTTCCTATGGTAGGTTGTAGCTTTCATAGAGCAACAATAATTGTGGTTTTGCTTCAAATATTTGTTTTTATTTTTTTAATGCGAAGAGGATTAATAAAATATTTTGCAATTCTTTTTTTTATTTTTACAATGGTAATATTTTTTAAACCTATCTGGAGTTTGATAAATCAGGGAGGTGCTATTACACAATTGAAATTCAGAGGTAGAACACGTTCTGAAAATGCCGCTTGGCCTAAATATAGTAAATATTTTATAAAATTTCAGTTTTATCGACAGCTAATAGGTTTTGGCTCACCAAAATTGCCAGATGGTTCTTATGATCCTCATTCTGATTGGTTACGAATAACATTTAACTATGGTTGGATTGGTCTTATTTTTTATACACTTTTTTTAATAACCAGTGCTTTTATTTTTTTATTTAAATTATTAAGACAGAAAATCTCATCTTGGATAAATTCTCCAGCATTGATTGGTTTGGTATTGATTATAACAATTGTATTATACTCAATTACAATGGAACCTTTAAGGTATAGTAGTTTTAGCTGGTTTTGTGCTCTTGTTCTTGGATATGTTTATAGAGAAGTTAAGTCAGCGGTTATTGTTAAAATATGAATGGAAAGATTTTAATATTCCAAAGAACATTAACACATTACAGATTAGATGTTTTTAGAAAATTGTATCAAAAATTTGGTGCAATTCTCTGTTTTGGTAAAAAAGGTCCTAAAAATACTTTTTTATCAATAGTTGAACCTGGTTTTCCTCATTTAAAAATTATGAATTTTTATCCATTCCCTAAAAAGGAGACATTTTGCTTTTTATATATTTTCACACCTTTAATAAAATATAGACCGGATATTATTATTACAGAATTTTCCCTTTTAATCATTTCAAATTATTTATTGTTATTATTAAGACCATTTTTAAAGTATAAACTCATTTTGTGGTCACATGGATATAATAGAAAAAAAGGGTTCAATCCTCACAATTCATTTGGTGATAAATTAAGGGTTTGGTGGATAAATAAAGCAGATGCAATTATACTATATGGACAAAAAGGTAAAAGATTAATTGAACCATATATAAAAGATAAAAGGAAAATATTTATTGCACCTAATACACTCAATACTGACAAATTATTAGCAATTAGAAATAAATTAGAAAGAAAGGGAAAACAAATAATAAAAAATGAATTGGGATTTAAATCGAAATATAATCTAATATTTATTGGAAGACTTTTGAAAGAAAAAGAACCTGATAAAGCAATAGAGGTATTTAGTTTAGTCCAAAAAAAAATCAAGGATATAGAATTTCATTTTATTGGCGATGGACCTATGAAAAATAGGTTAGAAATAATGAGTAAGAATTTAGGAATTTCTGACAAAGTTAGATTTTGGGGACCAGTAACTTGTGATGAAAAAACTGGGAAGTTGCTTTATACTTCAGATATGATGGTTATGCCGGGATGTGTAGGATTGGCAATAGTCCATTCTTTCTGTTTTGACTGCCCTGTGATAACCCAATCCTCAGATGGAAATGATCCACCATATCATAGTCCGGAAATCCAGTATTTGATAAATGGGAAAACAGGTTTTTTTGTTTCTTATGGAGATAATAAAAAAATGGCTGATGCAATTGTTGAATATCTTTTAGATGAAGGTAAACAAAAAGAAATGAAAAAAGAAATTAGATATATGGTAGAAAATAAATGCTCAATAGAAAATATGATAAGAGGAGTTAAAGAAGCGATAGAATATCTCTCTGCAAAAACTGAATGAAAATTTTAATAATTCATAATTTTTATTTAAAAAAGGGAGGAGAGGATACAACAGTTTTTAGTGAAAAAAGAATTCTGGAGGAAAACGGCCATTTGGTTTATTTATATACAAAGAGTAATGAGGAGTTCAAAAAAGGGAACTTGTTTGAAAGAATTTTTAAGATTTTTGAAATTTTCTTTTCTTTTGCTACATATAGGGAACTCAAAAAAATTATAAAAAAATTTAAGCCAGATGTAATTCATGTTCACAATATTTTTTTAAGAATTTCTCCTTCTGTTTATTTTATAGCAAAAAAATATAACATTCCAGTCGTTCAGACATTACATAATTATAGATTTTTATGTCTTAATGGTTTGTTTCTTTTAAATAATGGTAAAATTTGCGAAAAATGCAAAAATGGAAATTTTATTTATGGAGTAATAAACAGATGTTATAGAAATAGTTTTTTTCAGAGTTTAATTGTTTCATTAATAATTTTTATCTACAGAAAAATTTTCAAAACATTTACAAAAAAGATTGATATTTTTATATCTCCAAGTAATTTTCTTAAGCGTAAAATGAAGGGAACCAAAGATTTTAGAAAGGCGAAAATCATATTTAAGCCTCATTTTGTAGAGGTGAAAAAAGATATCGATATTGAAAAATTTGAAGACTATGTTTTATATCTTGGAAGGATTTCAAAAGAGAAGGGGATTTTGACTTTGCTTGAAGGATTTGAAAAGATAAAGAATTTTAGGCTTGTTATTGCTGGGGACGGTCCTTTAGTTGAAGAAGTTAAGGAGATTATACAAAGACAAAAACTTAATAATGTTTCTTTTATAGGTTATTTAAACGGAGATAAAAAGGATAGCATACTAAGAAAGGCAAGTGTTACAGTTTTACCGAGTGAATGGTATGAAAATATGCCGTATTCAATTTTGGAGAGTTTTGCTTATGGGGTGCCGGTTATTGCTTCTTGTATAGGTGGGCTTAGGGAATTGGTGATAGATGGTTATAATGGTTTGCTTTTTGAACATGGGAATTCTGAGGATTTAGCGGATAAGGTAGCTTGGGCATGGAATCATCCAAAAGAGATGGCAGAGATGGGATGGGAAGCTCGTAAAGAATATGAAAGAAAATATACAGCAGAAAAAAATTATGAGATGTTAATGGAAATATATAAGTTGGCAAAAGAAAAGGCTGGTAGGTAATTATGAAAGGTTCAATTAAGATTTGTGGGGTAAGAGTTGATATGGTTCAGATACCGGATGTTATCAAGATTATGGAGGGATGGATAGAGAAAAAAGAGTATGGGAATTATGTGGCTGTGGCAAATGCTAATGATGTTGTGATAGGTAAAAAGATGCCTCAGGTGAGGGTAGCAATGAATGGAAGTTCTTTAACTGTTCCAGATGGTATCTCCATTGTCCTCGCTTCAAGATTTTACGGATTTAAATTGAAAAGAAGGGTTTATGGGGCTGAATTGATGCTTGAATTTTTAAGGCGTGCTCAAGCAGAGGGTTATACTAATTTCTTTTATGGCTCAACTACTGAAACTTTAAACCGTTTAAGAGAAAAATTGATCAGTAATTTCCCCAGGCTTAATATAAAAGGTGTTTATTCTCCACCTTTTCGGGAACTGAGTGAAGATGAGGATAGGGTTATAATTGAGATGATAAACGAGCTTTCCCCTGATATTGTTTGGGTAGGATTAGGTTGTCCTAAACAACAACTTTGGATGTATGAAAATAAAGATAAACTAAAAGTCCCTGTTATGGTAGGAGTAGGAGCTGCGTTTGATTTTTTAGCAGGAACAAAACCTCAGGCACCACGTTGGATAAGAGATAATGGTTTTGAGTGGTTATTTAGACTCCTTACTGAGCCTAAGAGATTATGGAAAAGATATCTCATAAATGGAAGCCTGTTCGTATTTTGTGCGGTAAAAGAGTTAATTGCAAACTATTTTAAAAATCGCCAAGTATAAGATGTTTAGATTCCAAGATAGAGTTCGTATTATTTATTTCTGCGTAGATATTGTAGTACTAATCTTCTCATTTTTTATTCCTTATCTTTTAAGATATAACTATGAATCTTTATTACATCGTGAGTTTAAGAATTTAGTCTTTCCTAATTTAAGAGAGTATCTATTTATTTTTTCTCTGTGGGGTTTTCTGACGGTAATTTCTTTAAAAAGAAGACAACTTTATTCCACAGATAGAACCGTCACCATACCAAAAGAAATAATGTTAGTATTGAGATCCGTTCTCTTTTCTTCTATGATTGTTTCTTTTATCATCTTCTTTGCTAAGTTTAAATTTTTCTCTCGTTGGGTATTCTTAGCAAATTTTCTTTTGATGATTGTTTTCCTTACCTTATGGAGAGTTATAAAAAGACTTATCTTAAGGAGTCTTATAGAGAAAGGATTCCATAATTTTAATATCCTTATCGTGGGCACAGACAGAGTAGCAAGGATACTTTTTGAAGAGATAAAACGAAGGCCATTTTTAGGATTAAATGTTGTCGGAGTTTTAGACGATTCTAAAAAAGATTCTGATTTAAATTTACCTCTTTTGGGTACTCTTTCTGACTTTAAGAAGATTTGTAAAAAGTATTTCATCGATGAAGTGTTTATAACCGATTCTTATCAAAAAGAGGTAATATCCAAAATCACTAGAATTGCTAAAGATATGAATATAGGTATAAGACTTGTCCCAGCAAACTTTGAAGAAGCTTTGTTTTCTATAAATATAAGTTATTTAGGCTCGGTTCCTCTTTTGACGTATAAAGAAAGGGAAATTCATCCTGCAGAGTTAGCTATAAAGAGAGTATTTGATTTTTTTCTTTCACTGATTCTTCTTTTTATCCTCTCTCCGTTATTTTTAATTCTGAGCATCCTCATAAAAATAGATAGTCCAGGACCTGTTTTTTATATTCAAAAACGAATGGGAAGGAAAGGAAGAGTATTTAATTTTTACAAATTTCGTTCTATGGTAAAAGATGCCGATAACATAAAAGCAGCTCTTTTAGAAAAAAATGAATCTAAGGGAGGTGTAATATTTAAGATGAGGAGAGACCCTCGGGTAACACGTGTGGGGCGGTTCTTAAGAAAGTTTAGTTTAGATGAATTGCCTCAGTTAATTAATGTTTTAAAAGGAGATATGAGTTTAGTGGGGCCTAGACCTTTCCCTGTTGAGGAAAGTGAAAAGATGCATTACGATCATCTGCCAAGGTTAAATATAAGGCCAGGAATAACTGGATTAGCCCAAGTGAGAGGACGTTCCGATCTTTCATTTTCTCAATGGGTAAAATGGGATCTTTGGTATGTAAATCATTGGTCTTTTGGTTTGGATTTAAAAATATTGTGGTGGACTATCCCCGCTGTTTTGAAAGGCAAAGGAGTTTATTAGAGAATAAGGTTTTATTTTTTGTTTTTTATGATATCATTATTCACTATGAAAATGCTACAAAAAGAGTTATTAATTTCTTCAAAAATTGTAAAAAAAATTATTCTTTTTTGTTTAGGAATGGTATTAATTTTTTGTCCTTTTAGTAAGAAAGGAACTTTATTTTTCTTAAAATCAGCGGTGATTTTATGGTTTTTTTCAATACTTTATTGTTATTTCTTGAAAAAAGAAAAGATAATATTACCCTCTTTATGGAAACTTCTGTCTCTTTTTTTTGTGGGAGTTTTTATTTCTCTTTTTTTTAGCACAGATTTTTATTATTCTCAAAAGTTGTTCTTTTATAGATTCTCTCTCTTTCTTATTCTTCCCTTTGTGTGCGCTTTTTGTATAAATAAGATGAAAGATATTAAGTTTCTGTTCTTTAGTCTATTAATAGGGGTTAGTATTGTCGGCATTGATGTTTTATTTCAATATTTTACAGGCTTTGATTTTATAAATAAATATAAAGTAGCGAAGGAAATAGCAGGGAATTCTTCCGTAGCTCTTTTAGGTCCTTTTGGGTGGTATACTCAGTTGGGCGCCTACGCAGCTGCTGTTTCAGTAATGCTTGCTTGTTTTCTTGTTTTTTCTAAGCAAAATATCTATTGTAAAATATTGATTGTTGTTTTATTGCTACTAAGCTTCTTCTCACTTATTTTTTCTCTTGCTCGAGGGGCTTGGGGAGCATTTGCTATGTCCTTTTTCATAATTTTTTTTCTTATAGCCTGGTTTAATAAAAAGTTTAGAAATAAGAAAGTGTTAATGAATTTCCTGTTTTTCATTTTTATAATATTTTTTGCCTTCTTACTTGCTTATAATTTATCTTCCGGAGTTAGAAAAAGGATAGATACATTTTTTGAAGGGAATGCTTTTTTAGGAGGAAGAGATGTGATATGGGAGGAGTCTATTTCATTAATAATTACACATCCCTTGTTTGGAGTAGGTTTGTACCGAGCCCCTTTTGTTACCTCTTTTAAAGGTGATGCGCACAATGCTTATCTTAATATTTTTTTAGAGACAGGAATCGTAGGGTTCATCCCTTTCATTTTAATAGTCTTTATCTATTTAAGAAAGATGAGTTTGTTTCTTATTAATATACGGGATATAGACAGAAATATTTATATCCTTAGCTTTTTCTTTATTTGTTTAACATTTTTTATAAATGATTTAAAAGAAGCTACAATAAATGGAGGTTGGGATTTAGGAATATTTTTTTGGGCAAGTTTAGGTATCAGTTTAAGAGGATTGGATTTATCTTTAAAGGGAGATTATGGGAAGAAAGATTAATGTTGCAGTAATTGGATGTGGATATTGGGGACCTAATTTGGTAAGAAATTTTCTTAGAGTAAAAAGAACAAATGTAAGTTGTGTATGTGATTTAGACAAGAGACGCCTTAGATGGATTAAAAATCTCTATCCTTATCTGGAAGTAACTACTGATTATAAAAAAATTCTAAAAGATCCACGAATAGAAGCGATAGCTATAGCTACCCCTCCTTCTACACATTATATTTTGACTAAAGAAGCAATTGATCATGGTAAGCATATTTTAGTAGAGAAGCCTTTTGCTGAAAATACCTATGAAGCAGATTTATTAATAAAGTTAGCATCTAAAAATAAACGAATAATAATGGTAGGATATACCTATCTTTTCGCTCCTGGTATAAGGAAATTGAAGGAAATAATTTCTAAAAAGAAGTTAGGGAAAATCTTGTACATTAATTCGATAAGAGTAAACTTAGGCCTATTTCAAAAGGATATAAATGTAGTTTTAGATTTAGGGCCTCATGATGTGTCTATAATAACTTACCTATTAGATAAAACCCCTTCAGCTGTTAGTGCTACAGGAAGTTCTCACTATCATAAAGGTATAGAAGATGTAGCTTTTATTAATCTTTACTATCCTGAAGAACTTATTGCGCATATCCATTTAAGTTGGATAGACCCTTTAAAAATAAGAAGAATTACAGTTGTGGGGGATAAGGAAATGGTAGTTTATGATGATTTAAATACTGAAGAGCCTATAAAAATATTTCAAAGAAAAGTAGATAAAATTCCTTACTATAAAGATTATGGTGAATTTAAAATGCTTTATAGATTCGGAGATACTATTTCTCCTAAGGTGGAGCTTACCGAACCTTTATATTTGGAATGTGAACATTTTATAGATTGTATTATTAATGGAAAGATTCCTCTAACATCTGCAACGACTGTTCTTGAGGTTGTGAAAATCTTGAAGGCCGTTAATAATTCTTTAAAAAATAAGGGTAAAATGATTAAGTTAAAATGAAAAATAAAATCTTTGCTAACGTAAAGATAGGAAAAGGAACTAAGTTAATCCCCCCTGTAATTATAGGTTTTCCCTCTCAAGGTAAGTTAAGACCTACTTTCCAGACTATAATAGGCAAGAATAGTATAATAAGGCCTTTTACAGTAATTTATGAAGGAGTCCAAATAGGAGATAATTTTAGCTGTGGACAGGGGGTCACTATTAGAGAAGACAACATTATAGGAAAGAATGTAAGTATAGGTACTAATGCTGTTCTTGAACCTGGAAATAGAGTAGGGAACAATGTTAGAATTCATACAGGATGTTTTTTAGAGTATTGTATTATTGAAGAGGATGTTTTTATAGGACCCCATGCAGTATTCACTGACGACTTACATCCTCCCTGTCCTAAATTTAAAGAGTGTGTAAAAGGTGCTAAGGTGGAGAAAAAGGCAAAAATTGGAGCAAACTCTACTATTTTGCCAGGGATAACCATAGGAACATCTTCCTTGGTAGGCGCAGGTTCAGTGGTTACTAAAAATGTACTTTCTGAAATGGTGGTAAGGGGAAATCCCGCAAAACCTGTAAAAAAAATAAAAGACCTTAAATGTATTAAAGGTTACTTTAAAAGAGTATATGAGTGGGAAGATTAAAGAAGGTCTTTCTGTAGTTGTACTTACTAAAAATGAAAAAGAAGAATTAAGGAAATGTTTAAGTTGTTTAAAGAATTGGGCGGATGAGATAGTGATAGTGGACGATTGTAGTGACAAAGAGACATTAAAAATATGTGATGAATTTCAGTGTAAGATAATAGTACATTCTTTGAATAATGACTTTTCTTTCCAAAGAAACTTAGGAACAGAAAAAGCAAAAGGTAGGTGGATTTTTCATCTTGCTCCTGACGAATGGCTTTCTGAAGAGACTAAGAAGAAGATAGAGGATGCTTTGAATGGAAATACCAGTTTTGTAGCTTTTCAATTGAAGAGAAAAAATGTTTTTTTAGGATACTCTCTCAAATACTGTGGAGCTTATAGTTGGGACACAAGAATTTTTAAAAAAGGTTTTGCTTATTATAAAGGAAAGGTTCATGAAACACTTATAGTTAAAGGGAAGGTCGGAAAAACAGAGGCAGAGATTGTTCACTTTGCTTTTGATAATATTAAAGAAGTAATCTCCACCGGTAATTTCTATACAGAAATAGAAGCAGAGGAATTTGTTAAAAGCAGAGATAGCGTGTCATTTCGAGAAATACGATATCGCCTTACCTGGAAGTCTTTAAAACTATTTTGGAAACTATATGTAAAAAAGAAAGGGTATAAAGATGGAATGTATGGACTTGCTTGGAGTATTCTTAATGTGATTGGTCCTCAAATTAGGTGGCTTAAGATTTGGGAGAAAGCGTTGAGGGAGAGAAAGTTAACTTGACACCAAAGAAAAACCCATTCAACCTACGAGGTTGAACTAAAAAATTTAGAAATAATTTACAAAAACAAAGCCTTTATCTTAAAAATATAACTTACATATAAATTCACGACCGTGAGTTTATGTGTAAGTTATTATCTCTGCATAAACGATGAAAAGTTATTCAACCAACCACACCCGCGGGGTGTGTTAAAAGGATGTGTAAAAAATACATTAAGATTCCAGATATCTAAATGAGAATAGCTATAGATGCAAGAATTTTAGCCTATCCCCGATGTGGAATATCAGTGTATGTTTCTAATTTAGTTAAAAATCTTTTAGAAGTAGGAAAAGATTTGGAATTTTTTTTATTTTCGGATGCAAAAATTTTGGATGAATATAAAGATTATTTCGCTTCCTCAAGAGTAAAAGAAATCATATTTGCGGGTTCAAAAAAAGAGAAGAAAAAATGGATATCTAAGTTTTTGCCTGAAAAATTGAAAGAGCTAAAGATAAATCTTTATCATTCTACTTGGAATATGGGTCTTCCGTTTTTTAAAAAATGTCCTTATGTTTTAACTATTCATGATTTAGCTCCTTGGATTGTGAGGGAATTTAAAAACAAAAGAAAAGAAATAAAGTATAAATTTCGCCAGTTTGTTTCTGCTCGTTTAGCTGATAGGATAATTGCTGTTTCTTATAAAAGTAAAGAGGATATTGTTAGAATTTGTAAAGTAAAAGAGGGGAAAATAAAAGTGATTTATTTAGGTTTAGATGAAGAGTTTAAGAAAGCACCTATAAGTAAAGATTCTGAAGAAGAGATTTTGGGAAAATACAGGCTTAAAAATAGAAATTACATTATAGACCCTATAGGGATAAATCATAAAAGAAAAAATCCGTTATTTGCTTTAGAGGTTTTTAAAGAATTTTTGGAAATTTCAGGCTGTGATTTTTATTTGGTATTTACAGGTATTTTTGAAGAAGAAAATATTTATTACAAACAGCTAGTAGAGACCATAAGAAAAAATAAATTGCAAGAGAAAGTGATAATTACAGGTTATCTTTCGACTCCAGAATTTAAAATTTTGTTATCTAATGCTCAGCTTTGTCTGATTCCTTCTTTATATGAAGGTTTTTGCCTGCCGATTTTAGAGGCTTTCTTTTCAGAGGTTCCTGTAGTTAGCTCTAAAGTAGGTGCTATTCCAGAAGTGGCAGATAAAGCAGGTTATCTGATAGATTCTTTTAATCATAAAGAGTTCGCTGTTGTTATGAAAAAAATTATAGAGGATAAAAATTTAAAAAAAGAGCTGGTAAAGAAAGGTAAAGAAAGATTAAAATTTTTTGACTGGAAACTTACTGCTCAAAAGACACTGGATGTTTATAGACTTTGTCTTTTATCTAAAAGCGAAAGTCCATTTAACCTATGAGGTTGAGCTAAGAAATATAGGAATAACTTGTAAAAAATAAGTCTTACTTGTAACTTTCAATTTTAAAAACTTAAATTTGCGCAAGCTTACATGAAAAGAGTACTATATTAAAATCAATCACACCCGTCGGGTGTGTTAAAGGTGGATATGTTAAAGGTGGGGAGATTTTTCTTGACAGGTAAGATTAAAAAAAGAATAATAAGAAATACAAAAAAGTATGGATTTTAAAACAGTTTTAGAAATTAAAATTAAAATATGGCAAAGCTGAGTGAAGAAGAAAAAAAGGAATTGGGGAAATTTGCTCGAGCTTCTACTTTTAAAGCTGATTTAAGAAAAATATCAGAAAACCAATACAATCCTTTTATTGTTAAAGACAGGATAGATATAGATCGTTTTATAATTTTTCTTTCTGAATATAATTGTTTTATAAATCATACTTTGAAACCCTTTCGCAAAATTAAAGATAGAAAGAACAAACTCTGATTTTATGGATAAAAGTTATAGAAGAGTTATCCTTATAACTGCCTTAATAGCTGTTTTTATATTTCAAATTCTTCCTGTAAAAAATCCCTCCCCGGTTAAAGGAACAGATAAAATCGTTCATTTTTTTATTTATTTTTGTTTAACTTTTTTATTTTGGTGGAATGGTTTTTCTCTTTCTAAATCAGTAGTATTTGCTATTCTTTATGGGATTCTGATGGAGATAGTGCAAATCCCTGTTCCTATAAGGGATGTTTCGTTTTTTGACTTTTTAGCAAATTGTGCAGGTGCGCTTGTTTCTGCTTTTATTTTGAATTTAAAATGGAGAGAAATATAGCCTTAATTTACAATCGAAATCAAAGAGTAGGATTAGGTGAACGTTGCCAGAAGATTTTGGAAACTTACAAAAATTTAGAAATTGCTCAATTTGATTTAAAAGAAATTCAGAAAATAAAGGGAGGTTTTGATTTATATTTTAGAATTGATGATGGAGATTATACTCAAGATTTTCCTTTTCATCTTCATCCTTCCTGTTGGTGGATTGCCGATACACACCTGCCCAAGCCCTATAAAAAGATAAAAAATAAAGTTAAAAACTATGATTTTGTTTTCTGTATGCAGAAAGAAGGATGCAAGAAGTTATTTAAAGATACAGGAAAGAAAACCTTCTGGGTCCCCTGGGCTACAGATGAGGTGCCTTCCGAGTTTAGCTTTCCTCAAGAGGAGAATAAAAGTGGGATATCTGTTTTATTGGTACTACTGGAAAATACAGTTTAAGAAAAGTGGTTTTAGAGATTTTAAAAATTAACTACTGGAATATCTTTATTGGCAGGGCTCATTATACAGAATTAAGAGACTACTATTCTAAATCCAGGATTGTGGTAAATTATCCTATAAATAATGATATAAATGCCAGGATCTTTGAAGCAATGTCTGCAGGAAGTTTAGTTATAACTTACAGGATTAAGAATAATGGGTTTAGTGAGATTTTCAAAGAGGGAGAAAATATTATAGTCTTTGATGATATTTTAAAGGAGATGAAGCAAAAGATTGATCATTACTTACAGAATAGAGAAGATAGAGAAAAGATTGCCTTGAAAGGTTTTGAGTTAGTAAATAGATACCATACTTACCGACACAGGCTAAGAGAGATGTTTAAAATAATGGGTTATGATTTAGAGAGTTTTAATGAGGTTTAAAATTTATCACATATCTACAGGCTTGGAGTCTAAATTTAATCTTTTTTCTAAACCTTGGTATTATAGATCTAAATTTGAAGATTGGCGGATATTGAGGCTCTTTGGGATTTATTTTTGGATTTATCCTAAAGAGCACAAGATAAGATTGTTCCCCTTTATTGGAAAGACCTGATTTGAGTCTCTTTGGGGCTATTTCCAAATTTCATGAAATTATGAAATAATTAGAAAGGTAGGTATTGAGGAAATCTTTTAGGATAAGGAAGATTTTAGCCTTCAGGAACGATAGACTGGGTGAGTTTTTGCTAATTATCCCTGCATTAAGGGCTTTGAGAGAGACTTTCTCTGCCCAGATAACTTGTGTAGTTAATCCCTACCTTAAAGAGTTAGCCAAATGTAGCCCCCAGATAGATGAGATTGTATCCTGGCCGAATCAAAAACATACCTTAAGGGAGATTATCTTTTTTTCCAATTTCTTAAGAAAGAAGAAATTTGACTTGGCAGTAATATTCAATCCAACAAAAGAAGCTCACCTAATTTCTTTCCTTTCAAGGATACCTCTTAGGTTAGGTTACCATAGAAAATGGGGGTTTTTATTGAACAGAAAGATTAAGGATGAAAAAGATCAGGGCAGACTCCATGAAGTAGAATACAATCTTCAGTTAGTTAGGGAGATAGGTGCCTATACCGAAGATTTATCTTTGAGGATAGAGCTTCCTCAAGAAGAATTAAAGAAGACCCGGAATTTTCTTAACTCCCAAACTCTTGAGCCTAAAAATTATATTGTAATTTCTCCCTTTTGTAGTAATCCTTTAAAAGAATGGCCTCTTAAAAATTTTCTGGAGTTAGCAGAAAAGTTGTCCAAAGGTATAAGGGTGGTTGTAACAGGCTCAAGCGAAGACCAGGAAAGAGGAAACCTTTTTAATAGCCTCAAAGAGAGAGGAGTTCTAAATTTAATAGGTAAGACCAGCCTTCTTCAATTAGCTGGAATTTTGAAGTATGCTAAACTCTTAATCTCTAATGATAGCGGGTCAGTTCATCTGGCTTGTTGTGTAGGTGTTAAGACTGTAGTTCTTTTTGGGAATACTAAGCCTTCTCAGTCTTCCCAACGCTGGGGGCCTTGGGGCAAGGACCATATTGTAATTGAGAAGCCTCAGGTTTCACAAATAAGAGTAGAGGAAGTCTTGAGAATTCTTGAGGATACTATCTTTTAGAATTTTTGTTAAATGAGATAGTGTTTTTAACCTCTGGGGTTAAACGGGAAGTTAAAAACAGAGTTAGTAGAGCAGATAGAGGAGTTAAAAAAGATTCCCCAAAATCCTTATCTTAAATTTGTAAGAAGCTTCCCCCCTCAAAAGTGTCCTTCTAAAATAATGTGCACTCAAAAGACAGGACCTATCGATGTCTACGAGGTGGTGACTCAAGAAGTAGTTAAGCCTTAAACCCAAAATTTGCATTAGAAAATACATAAACATTTCTATCTATTCAAATCCATAGAGTTATGTGATAACTCTTTGAACCAAAAAAGTACAATACAAATCACAGCCCATTTTTAATGGGCTGGACCTTCGGCAGCCCTAATTTTACGAAGGAAGCAAATTTATTATATTAGGAGTTTGTTATATAGTCTGTTTATTTTATTCAAAAAATCAATGGTTCCAGTAAAATTAGGGCTGGGTTAACCCAGCCCTTTATTTCTACGAATGAATTTCTTCTTATGAAGAATAAAGGGCTGCCCTTTGGGCGGATTTTGCTAATGCAAAATCCGGGTTAAATATAGAATTTTCAAAAATATGAGACAGCTTCAAAGATTGTGCTTGACAAGGTTCTTTTATTTTGTAAACTATAGTTAATGAAATTCATAAAGTATAGTTCACAGATATGAAGAGATATAAATCTTATGATTTAGGGAAAATATATAAATCTCCCTCGACTGTTTTTACTGTTAAGGAATTAACTTTACTCTGGGGAGTTAATCAGCCTAGTCTTGTGTGGGCAAGGATAAATGATTATGTGCGTAGAGGAAAATTGTATCGAATAAAAAAGGGTATCTATGGTAAAGATGAAAATTATGATAAATTTGAGTTGGCTACTAAAATTTATACTCCTTCATATATTAGTTTAGAAACAGTATTAGCTAAAGAAGGAGTAATTTTTCAGTATTATGAGACAATTTTTGTTATCAGTTATTTAACAAGAGCATTACAAGTGGATAGGTATAAAATCAGATTCAGGAAGATTAAAAATGAAATTTTAATAAATTCAGAAGGAATTAGACAGGAGAAGAACTATTTTATCGCTACTAAAGAAAGAGCATTTTTAGATGCTGTGTATCTTTATAAGAATTATTATTTTGATAATTTAGATGCCATTGATAAAAATAAAGTGTTTGAATTAGTCAAAATTTACAGGAATAAAAAATTAATTGAAAGAGTTAAGAAATATTTTGATACTCTGTAGGAAATATCGACAATTATAAAATATGCTTGATATTCAAAAACACAAGTTAATTTTAATTCAAATCCTTAAGGATATCTACTCTGATACTCAGTTGGGTCCTCTTCTTGGGTTTAAGGGTGGAACCTGTGCTTACCTTTTTTATAAATTGCCCCGATTTTCGGTTGATTTAGATTTTAATCTTTTAGAATTAGAAAAGAAGGATTTCGTTTTTGAAAAAGTGCAGAATATTCTAAAAGAATATGGCATAATAAAAGAAGATAGAGAGAAGCGTTTTACCTTATTTTTTCTTTTATCTTATGAGGATAAAGCTCAAAATATAAAGGTTGAAATTTCCAAAAAAATATTTCCTAACCGGTATGTAGTTAAAAATTATTTGGGAATCCCAATGTTGGTGTTAAGAAAAGAAGATATGTTTAGCCATAAGCTGGTAGCTCTTTTAGAAAGAAAAAGAATTGCTAATAGAGACCTTTTTGATATCTGGTTTTTTTCAAAAAATAAGTGGGATTTTAATAAAGAATTGTTAGAGTTAAGAGTAAAAATGGATTATAAGTCATATTTGGAAAGATGTATTACAGAGGTAGAAAGAATTGATGGAAAATATATCCTTCAAGGATTGGGAGAACTTGTTGAGGAGAGACAGAAAAGATGGATTAAAGATAATCTTAAAAAAGAAGTAATTTTCTTTTTAAAATTTTATTTAGAGAATTATTAGAGTGGTTTAAATTGGTTGGATTGGCAATATATGCAGATTGCAAGTTTATTTTCTATAATGGACATCTGTTAAACAATTTGATAGCTATAAGAAGATACGAAGAAAATGAGAAATAAGATAGTAAAAATTTTGGGGGAACTTCAGTAAGTTTTTTTGACAGAAAAGAAGGAATTTTTTATAATTTCCTTGATAAATTAGGCAAAATTTATAAATTTTATCTATTATATCTTTAAAAATGGATAAACATACATTAATTAGTATCTTAGAAGAGGGGAATTTTTGAAAAAGAGACCTATATAGCGGGATAGAAAGAAGAGATTATTTTGACCGCTTGGAAAATTTCTTGATAGGTTTCTTAAGGTTGTCCTTGCAGAAGAAAAGCCAGATTCTTCTGAATTACTTTGAGGATATATTAAATAAGGATGTCATTAAAAGATTTAAAATTAGAAAGATAGAGCAATTAAACAATCTAGCAAAATTTTATTTGAGCAATATATCTTCTCTAGTGACTTTTAGCTCTTTAGAGAAGTCTTTGAAGTTTTCTGCTGATACTATTGAGAAATTTTCTGGTTATTTGGAAGATGCGTATATTTTATTTTTCTTGAAAAGATTCTCATTTAAAATAAAAGAGCAGCAGAAGAGCCCACGTAAGGTTTATGCGGTGGATACAGGGCTGGCGAATACGATTGGTTTTAGATTTACACAAAACTTAGGAAGATTAGATGAAAATCTTGTATTTCTAGAGTTGAAGCGAAAAGAAATACTCCAGCCACAATTAGAGTTATATTATTGGAAAGATGTACATCACCGAGAAGTAGACTTTCTGATAAAAAAAGTTTGAGAGTTGAGGAACTTATCCAAGTTTGCTGGGATGTTACTGAACCCAGAACAAAAAATAGAGAGATTAGAACTCTCCTTAAGGCGATGGATGAATTTAGACTTAAGAGAAGGTTAGTGATTACTGAAGATTTTGAGCTTGAAGAGGATTTTAATGGTAAGAAGATCAAATATACTCCATTATGGAAGTGGTTTTTAGGTTGTTGAAAATATTCTTTAAAAACCAGGTCTTAATGTCAAAACTTTTCACACCCAAAAGTGTCCTTCTAAAATAATGTGCACTCAAAAGACAGGACCTATCGATGTCTACGAGGTGGTGACTCAAGAAGTAGTTAAGCCTTAAACCCAAAATTTGCATTAGAAAATACATAAACATTTCTATCTATTCAAATCCATAGAGTTATGTGATAACTCTTTGAACCAAAAAAGTACAATACAAATCACAGCCCATTTTTAATGGGCTGGACCTTCGGCAGCCCTAATTTTACGAAGGAAGCAAATTTATTATATTAGGAGTTTGTTATATAGTCTGTTTATTTTATTCAAAAAATCAATGGTTCCAGTAAAATTAGGGCTGGGTTAACCCAGCCCTT